>Ga0256839_1000558_pt1 | contig 47997 bp, 45 predicted proteins | sample 354166metaG_FD_185968 | JGI IMG/M metagenome (GOLD analysis project Ga0256839, IMG submission 185968) | Hydrothermal vent microbial communities from Mid Atlantic Ridge, Atlantic Ocean - 354-166 | ecosystem: Environmental > Aquatic > Marine > Hydrothermal vents | place: Atlantic Ocean: Mid... | reverse complement strand
CAAACCAAATCTTGGCCGAAGAACAACCGTGGCCGACAGGCAAGCAGCGCGGGCCTCGCTTCGCCACGCAAAGCCTCCGCTCAGCCCGCGCTGCCGGCAGAAATTACACCATCCCGTGGGACACTGCTTTCAGCTGCCGCGCCGGAGGCAAACCGCCATGTTCCACTCCCATGACCTGCCCAGGCGGGGCGCCATGTCTGCCAAGGGCCAGGAAAGTACGCACAACGCCTTCGGGCAAGACCCGTGCAGGGCGGCACATCGCCCTTCCCCTCCGGATGGGAAGGTGAGCCGCTGGTGCGGGTTCTGCGTAGCAGGAGCACGCATCGGCATCGGCCCTCGCATGGGCGGTGGCAAGGTCGCTCTCCGGCAGGGGCAGAAACTCCGGTGAGGGCGGTGTCAGGCGCAGAGGAGGAACAGGCGGGTATCCCGGCGCGATCCTCTCGTGGCGCGCATGTCATATCCTTCCATGCCCGAAGCACCTGTTTTCCCCGAGAGGAAAAGTCGTTCCGGTGAGGCGGCTGATGGGCGCCGCTCCCATTGCGGTGCGGTGGGTGCAAAGACCGTGCCTGCTGACGGAAGCTTCCACGTTTCTCACTCGTGCAACGGCCTTGCGGCAGGCTCGAGGGGAAAGAAGTCGCCACCGCCATCGCCGACATCGGGGGCGGACCCGGGCGAGAGGGTAGCGGCGTTCTCCGGTCCCGCCGGAGTGGAAGGCTCGTCCTCCTTCCCGTCGCCGGCGGGAAGGCCGGTCAGACGGATCTCGATGATCACCTTCCGGGGCCGATCCTGAACCGAGGCCGCATGCCCCGGGGTTGCCGATGCGACCGCAGGCTCCGGCGCTTGCCGGACATCACGCTCGGCACCACCACCCGGCTTGCGCCCGTCGTCGGCGACAGCCGCAGCAGCACCGCGGCCCGTGGAAGACACGGGGGACGGCAGGCGGATATCGGAAAGTGTCTCGAGCAGAAGGCGCAGCTGATCGTCCGGCACCGCCCGGCTCACGGTCGGATCGGCCGCCGGGGCCCGCCGGATCTCCGTCGCGGTCTGTGCCGCTTCCGAACCACCCGCTTCTCCCTCCCGGGCGGCAGGGGAGGGTTTGCGCATCTGCCGCTCCATGGCGCTGATCATGATGGAGAGTTTCAGCACGGCCCATTGCAATTCGCGAATGCTGCGATCGTTCGCCGTTGCGCCCTGCGCCTGAACGACCGCTGCCGGTTCTTCGGCGGCGAGATCGGGCTTCGGTTGCGCCGCGGGAACGGCCCTGGCGGCATCGACGGGCGCGAGAGACTCGCAAACCTTCAGCAGTCCTTCGATCCGATCGGTATCCGCCACCTCCCGCAGTGCGGAAACCGGGGGAGGTCCGGCCCCTTCCCGACGCTGGGAACGCCAGCTCAGAGGGGCGAGGGCGGGGCGGATCCGGGCGGGCGGCTGAAGACTCAGGGCCGTTTCCACGCTCGCAGCATCCTTTCCCGCCTCTTGTGCATCCGGCGTCTTCGGGGCGAGCGACAGCCTGTCCTCGGAGGACGTGCTCTGCGCAACGGGCCAGCCGGTCGGAAAGACCGACGGATCCTGCTCCCGCGCCACCCACTGGATATAGACGAGCGCGGGAATGAAGCCTGCAAGGGAGATCTTCCGCGGCGCCTCCCCTTCGGTTTCGAGGACGAGCTCGCTGGCATTGAGCAGGGCCTGCTCCACCGAAGGCGCCAGTTCGGCCAGAAGATCGGGTGGCAGTTCGATCCTCGACGCCCCGTCGGAGGCGTAGACATGGGTATTGCGGCTGATGCCCCGAATTGACAGGCGCGGCGTCTCCCTGTCCTTCATCCAGATCTGGATCGGCTGCTTCGTGGCCGTGCAAAGCCGGGTTGCGGGGTGACAGAGCACCTCGAAGAAATCGTTGTCGAGAGTAGGGGTGGGTCCGAAACGGGCGTAGGCATCCGGGTCGAAACGGTAATGGACCCCGAGCACCTGTCCCTCCTGGAAGGTCGGCCAGCCGAGCGCGCCGCGCAGCGTCTGCTCTTCCTCCCGGGCGCCCGCTGCAAACAGGATCGAGGTATCGACGAGCTGGTTCTGCGGCGAGAAATTGTCCTCCTGCGCGTCGGTGGACGGCGCGTTCGGACCGAACGACGCCAGAACGATGCCGGCGAATGCGGCAATCCTGATCGTGGTTTTCATGACTCTTCAGCCTCCATCATTGTCCGGTACCGTAGCGCCGGGAGCCAGTCTTCCTTCTGGGGGGGGTCGGGCAGATTCTTGCGCTTGCGCGTGTCGCGGTCGCGAAAGGCCGTGTACCAGACCTCGCTGCCGCCGGTGTAAGGGGTGAGGATCCTGCCCTGCACCTTGTGGAGCAGCGCCGCCAGAATCACGCCGTTGTTGTTGGCGGTGAAGATCTCGATCTTGCCCTGGCCGCGCTCGTAAAGCCCCTCGTAGAAACCCTTTTCCGGATCGTAGAGCTCGATGATGGCATCATGGAGCAGGTCGGTATAGGGCGTGTCCCACAGGACCCACATCCCGAGCGCCGCCTTCGAGGCGATCGCCGCGTGATCCGGCGAATAGTCCCCCCGCGGCGTCACCGTGTTCCATGGATATCCGTCCGAAAAGATCGTGTCGTAGGTGAAATAGGGCGGCCCCTTCACATTGTGCTCCGAGCGGGCCGTCAGATAACCGGTCTTGAAGTAGCGCGCTTCCTGCACGCGGTAGATGCGATCGGCAAACTCGGCCCGCCAGCCGTCCGAATAGAGCCAGTCGGGGCTGCTGTCGTCCTGGGGAAGGTCCCAACCGAGCTCCAGCCCGTCCTGGATGTAGGATTCCGTGACGACATAGTTCTGGGAATGGAAGACCCGGGGGTCGCGCCCGTCATAGGGGACGGGAATGTCGAAGATCGACGCGGTGAGAAAGGGCTCGGCCCGATGCGCGAGATAGGGCCGGAACCCCCAGAGGGCAAAGCCCTTGGCAGCGTATTCCTCGTAACCGAGACGGCCTTCCTGCGAATAGTTCGTGCCGCCCGTCTCCTTGTCGATATGGCCGCCGTAGAGGATCCCCTCCCGGTCGATCACATGGGAGAAATCCCAGCGGAGCAGCACCGAATCTATGGTGTTGGCGAGGTAGGGATACCGGTTCTTCAGGATCCGCATCCAGACGAGGAAACGGCCGATGTCGAGCGAGGAGAAGCCGATCTCCCCCGGCTTGTTGGTGTAATCGACCTTGGCACCGGTCTTGGTGTGATAGACCTTGTTGGGCAGCTCCCCGCGGAAGAGCTCGAGGGTCTTGAAAGTGGTGAGAAGCGCGAAGATCCGCCTGTCGAATTCCGGCTTGTCGATGATGCAGAGCTCGTAGGCCGCCACGAGGCCGGAGATGTAGGAAGCGGTGTCCCACAAGGTGGTGGAGGGGTAGTTGCCGACGGAGTTGGCAAGACCCGTCGTCTCCTGGGTGAAGTTCTCGAAATACTTCCAGGCCACGCGCGCCGCACGCATTTCCCGTTCGGTGAGAAAGCCGCGCCGCTCGCGATAGGGGCGCACATATTCGTTGCGGCGGGTGTAGCCGGGATAGGCGTCTTCGGGCGCGAAGAAGAGGTCGCGATGCGTCTCGAAATAATCGTGCGGCATCTCGCACATGCGCGGCGGGCGCGGCCGCCTGGGTTCGCCATAGACGAGGCTGGTGGTGGCCGCGGGCATGGCGCCGCGCAGGAGCGGCGGGATCCTGTCGCCCTCGGCGCCGGCCACGATCGGCGCGCCTTCCTCGAGCCGCTTGAACAGCACCTTCGCGAACCAGGCCGTGCCGAGGGCGAGCCCCAGAAGGGCCAGAAGACCGACGGCAAGAAGCAGCCAGCCGACCAGTCGTCGGCGGCGCTCTTCGGGGGAATCGGGCTCCGGTCTGCAATCCATGACATCCTCGGTTCGCTGGCATGCGCAGATGCGCTTGCGAATCGAGGATGCGCGAGAAGTCTTAACGGCGCCCTAACCGGCGCCGCCGGATCCGGCCGATGCGGCGGGTAAATGCAGCGGCTTTGTCCGAATTTTTCGACAATTGCGAAGAAACCGGTCCCCGGACATGCAAGACGCCGGGCCGCGGGGCGCCAACCCCTGTGCGATGCTCCGGCTTCAGATATGGATCGCCCCCTCCCAGGCGGCAAGAACGGCCTCGTGCATCGCTTCGGACAAGGTCGGGTGCGGGAAGACGGTAGCGAGGAATTCCGCCTCCGTCGCCTCGGCACTCTGGCCGACGGCATAGCCCTGGACGAGTTCGGTGACCTCCGGGCCGATCATGTGTGCCCCGAGAAGCTCGCCGGTGCGGGCATCGAAGACGGTCTTCACCAGCCCTTCGGGCTCCCCCAGAGCGATGGCCTTGCCGTTACCGATCAGCGGGAAGCGGCCGATGCGGACCTCGTGCCCGGCCGCGCGCGCCGCCTCCTCCGTCAGCCCGACCGAGGCGATCTGCGGCGTGCAATAGGTGCAACCCGGAATCCGCTCGGGCCGAAGGGGGTGCACGTCGCGCCCGGCAAGATGCTCGGCGACCATCACCCCCTCATGGCTGGCCTTGTGGGCGAGCCAGGGTGGCCCGGCGATGTCGCCGATGGCATGGACCCCTTCGGCGGTGGTGCGGCAGAACGCATCCACCACCACATGGCCGCGCTCGACCTCGACACCGGCCTCCGCAAGGCCGAGCCCCTCGATGTTGGCGGTGATGCCGACCGCCATGATGACCGCATCGAAGGCCGCCTCCTCGCGGATCTCCCCCTGCCGGATGCGGGCGACGACCTCGTCCGGGCGCCGTTCGAGCGCCTCGACGGCCGCGCCGGTGCGGATCGTCATGCCGCGCCGCTCGAAGGCCTTGCGGGCCAGATCGGAAATCTCCGCATCCTCCGCCGGCAGGATCCGCTCCATCACCTCGACCACCGTCACCCGGCTGCCCAGGGTGTTGAAGAAGGAGGCGAATTCGATGCCGATCGCCCCCGACCCCACCACGAGCAGCCGTTCGGGGAAGAAGGGCGGCTCGAGCGCATGCCGGTAGTTCCACACGCGCACCCCGTCGGCCTCGAGTCCGGGCAGATCCCGTGCCCGGGCACCGGTCGCGAGGATGATGTGACGGGCGGCGAGCACCCGCTCCGGCCCGCCCTCCTGCGGGCTGACAGCCACCTTGCCGCCGCCGAGCAGCCGGCCCGTGCCCATCACGACCTCGACGCCGTTCTTCCGCAGAAGATGGCCCACCCCCTGATTGAGCTGCCGGGCCACCTTGCGGGAACGGGCGACCATGGCGCTGAGATCGAACCCGACATCATTCAACGTCAAACCAAACTCCCCGCCGCGTCGTGCCAGGTCGAACACTTCGGCCGAACGCAGCAGCGCCTTGGTGGGAATGCAGCCCCAGTTGAGACAGATCCCGCCGAGATGCTCGCGTTCGACCACCGTGACATCGCAGCCGAGCTGAGCGGCGCGAATGGCGGCGACATAACCGCCCGGACCCGCGCCGATGACGACGAGGTCACGCTGCCTGTTGTCGGGATCTGCCATGAGCCTGTCCTCTCCCGGAAGGGCGTCGTTGTCCGTGTCTCCATGCAGGAAATGGCACAACGGGCAGGTCAGGTCAAATGCGGAGAGGAAAGGTTCAACGTCGAACGTTCAACCGGAACACCATGGGAACCCCCGGCCGACGGAACAACCTCCCGCCCCGAAGCGCGGCGATCAGGCACTCAGCTCCCGCAGCACGCTGCCGTAGCCCCCCTTCTCGAGGAACTCGCTCTCGGCCGGCGTGTCCTGACGCTTCAGCGCCGCATTGCGGGTGGGGAAGCGACCATAGCGGCGGATGATCTCCCGATGGGCTCGGGCATGGGGCAGGTTCTTCTCGCCGGTTGCGGGCATCCGCTCCTTGAAGAGGCGCACCGAGCGCTCCTGATCGGAGATGCATTCCGAATGCATCAGCGGCAGATAGAAGAACTGGCGCTCGGGCTCCGGGATGCGCATGTCGTAACCGCGGTGAATGGCGATCTTGGCGTATTTGCGGGCCAGATTGTCGGTCGAGAAGGCCATCGGACTGCCGCGGAACATGTTGCGGGGCAGCTGATCGAGCAGGATGATCACCGCAAGCGCCTTGCGCGGCGAGGTGATGTAGCGGGCGAGAGCGCCGCGCGCGCCCTTCTCCCACAGGGAACGGAAGCGGTTGCGCAACATCGCATCGACCGCCGGATCGACCTCGTACCAGCCGCCCGGACCGATCTCGTCGATCCAGACCGACAGAAGCTCTTCAAGGCCGGCCAGATCCCTGTTCCGGCTTTCGTCTTCGAGAAGGACAGCCATCCTGCAATCTCCGCTCCCGTTCCGATTCGATCGGACACTGCGCCCCCGGGCCACAGGTGACGCAAGGAAAGTATGCACGAGCGGACGGGGGGATGAAGTCAAATTTTGTGACATTTGGTCGCACTTTCTCCGAAGCGCCCGCCCCGCGGCCCTTCATGGGCGAATTGTCGAAAGATCGACACAAATCCCGTGCGGTTTTCGACGTGAAAGGCCGCATTTCCCGGCGCCGTTCACCCGATATTAAACTTTCGCCCACCAACTGGAGGCATGGAAGAAGGACCGATCCGCGCATCGCCCCCCCCTCTGCCGGCCGCCGCGCCCGCATCGTCGCGCCTCGCCTCCGGGGAGGAGGAAGGCGGGCGGCGGCGACGCATTCTCGTCGTCGACGACAGCGCCCTGCAACGCCGCCTCGTGATGGCGGCGCTCCGGGGGTTCGATGCCGAGTTTCGCGAAGCGGCTTCGGGTGAACAGGCACTCATCATCTGCCGGGGCTGGCAGCCGGACGTCATCATCTGCGACTGGATGATGCCGCCCGGCATTGCCGGACCCGAAGTCTGCCGCCGGCTGCGGGCGCTTGCGCTCGAACGCTATTCCTACTTCATCCTCGTCACGTCCAAATCGGCCAAGGAAGAGATCGCCGAAGGGCTCGATGCGGGCGCCGACGATTTCGTGGCCAAGCCGGTCAACCGGGCCGAGCTTCAGGCACGGCTGCGGGCCGGGCTCAGGATCATCGAGGCCGAGGAGCGCCTGCTGCGCCACAACCGCAGGCTCAGGGAGACCCTCGAGGAGCTCGACAGGCTCTACCAGGCCGTCGATCGGGATCTGCGCGAGGCGCGCAAGCTGCAGCTTTCGCTCGTGCCCGCCGCCCCCGTCCGCATCAAGACCGGCACGCTTCACTTCGTGCTCGAGCCGAGCGGTCATGTCGGCGGGGATCTGGTCGGCTGGTTCGAGATCGCGCCCCGCATGATCGGGCTCTATTCGGTCGATGTTTCCGGCCACGGGGTCGGCTCTGCGCTGCTCACGGCCCGTATCGCGGCCTATCTGTCCCCGGCCGATCCGCGCTACAACATCGCCCTTCTCTGCGAGGAGGACGGAAGTTGCCGCCCGCGGGATCCGGCCGAAACCGCCGCCCTGCTCAACACCCGCCTGCTCGAGGACGTCGAGACCGATCACTATTTCACCATGGCCCTCGTCATTCTCGATCTCGAAACGGGTGAAGGGCGGCTGGTGCAGGCCGGCCATCCGCCGCCCCTGGCGGTGCGCCCCGATGGCGGCTGGCGGCAGCTCGGGGAAGGCGGACTGCCGATCGGTCTCATCGAGGGCGCCGACTGGGAAGAAAGCCGCTTCATCCTGGACGCACACGAGCATCTGCTGCTGCATTCGGACGGGATCACCGAATGCCCGCTGCCCGACGGCCGCTATCTCGAGGAGGCGGAAATGGCCGCATGGCTGGCCGGCCGGGTGCGCGATCACGCAGGAGACTTCAGAACCGCCCTGCTCGCGGGGCTGCACCGCCTTTCGGGGCGCGAACAGTTCCCCGACGATGTCTCGGCGCTGCTGCTCGCGCGCCCATGAAGCCCGGTTGCCCCACGGATGTTCCGCCTCTCTCGCGGACACGCCCCGCAAGGGGGCCCAACCGCCCCGCACACCCGGATCCGCTTCTTCCCCGGTGGCGCGCATCTGCCCCGCGCTGCACCCTGCGGCAAACCCCGACCGCCCCTCGCCCGTCTCTCGCGCGTGCCCCGCCCTCGTGCCCCCACATGCGCCGCCCTCGCCCGGTCGTCCCCCTGCGCGGCTGGCGCCCCCGCCCAAACCCGGGCCGTTCCCGCGCGGTGCCGGAGCACCTGAGCGGATGGGGCGCGCAGCTTCCGCCGCGCATCAGGGTGCCCGCCCTTGTCCTGCCCGGCGCATCCGCCCCCGCTTGCCGTGCTCCCCTCCTCCGTCCCCCGATCCGGGTCTCCGCCCTGCCACCACCGGAGAACCCCGCTCTCCCCCCTGCCCGCCGGCGCGCCCATGCAACGCCCTGTCAGCCACCGGAGCCCCCTGCCCGGTCGAGCCACTCGATCAGCAGCGCCCGCTGAAGCTCGCGGGCCCGGAGCTTCCATCTGCGGGCCCCGGCAGGCGGTGCGGTCAACCGTCGGTCGATACGCGCCCGCCTGTCGAGATCGGCCGACTGGATCACGAAGGCGATGAGATGCCCGTCGGCCGCCTCCACATAGCCCGCGAGTGCCGAGACGAAATGAAGCGTCCCCGTCTTGGCCCGGACATGCCCCCTGGTGCGAACGGGCCGCCGCTCCCGCCTCCGGGCAAGCTGCCCGGGTTTCACCTCCTTGAGGAGCGGCAGCAGCATCTCGCGGGCCCTTCCGTCCCGCAGGACCGTCATCAGCTCGCGCGGGCTTATGCGGGTAGCGTCGTGCAGGCCCGAATGATCGTGCAGGGAAAGCCGGGTCAGGCCGAATCGGTGGCGTGCCCAGTCGGCCATGACCTCGGCCGAACGGGCAAGACCGGGCGGCACCCGCCCTGTCCGCCGGTGTGTCGCCCGAAGCCCCACCGCCTCCGCCGTCAGATTGGTGGAATAGCGCAGCATTCCCTTGAGCACCCTGTCGAGCGGTTCGCTCTCGATGCCGACCAGCACCCGAAACCCGTCGCGTGCACCCGCCGCCGGCAAGGGGGGCGGCAGCACGATGCCGTGACTGCGCGCCAGGGTGCGGAACACGTCGGCGGCATATCGCCCCGGCAGGCGCACCGGCAGCCAGCGGCTCCCCCGTCGGCCGAGAGCCCGTCGCGCCACGCTCCACCGCTCGGCCCGATCCGCCTCGATCCGGTAGCGATAGACCGGAGACGCCCGCTCGGCGGCCTCGATCGTGATGCAGCCGACCCCGGGCCTGAGCGGCCCGGCCCGCGCGTCGAGCGCGAGTGCAAGGCCCGCGCTCCGCCGTTCCCAGGAGAAGTGAACCCGGTTGAAATTCAGGTTGAGCCCCGAAAGCCCCGGATTGTAGGCGGCCGTGATCGGCTGGTCGGCCGCAAGAGCCCGCAATTGCGGCAGGGCATGCTCGTCGAAGAGGAAGCGGCCCTCGATCTCCCGCACCCCGGCCGCCGCCAGACGGGCGGCCAGCTCGGCAAGCCCTCTGGTGTCGAGCGTGGGATCGCCGCCGCCGGCAAGCACCACATCTCCCCTGATCCGCCCCCCTTCCACCGGGCCGTTCACCTCCAGACGGGTGGCGAAGCGGTAATCGGCCCCGAGGGTCTCGAGCCCGTAAAGCGCCGTGAGGATCTTGGTGACGCTCGCCGGTGGCAGGAACGCATCCGACCGGTGCGCAAGGATCACCGCACCGGTCGCAGTATCGACGGCAAGGCAGGCCGTCTTGTCGGCAAGGGGTGATCCGGCCAGCACCGACGACGCCCGACCACCCCGCGAGGCCACCGCCCGGCCGGCCTCGGCGCCGGGCCGCGGCTGCGGTCGCAGCGTGCCGCCAAGCACAGACGGGCCGGCAAGAAGCGGCGCCGCGATGCCCGGCAGCGCCAGAAGAAACCGGCGCCGGGCCGCATCCTCGGCACAAGGGGCCGGCCCACCGCCCTTCCCGCTCTCCCGGCCGCCGCGGCCGGGGCGGAGCTTTCCATCCGTTCCCTTCAATCGCCGCACCCGCAAACGGGCCCTCGCTTCAATCACCTGAAAGAAAGACCGGAAACATTCCGGCAATCATTATGCATTTCCCATCCGACCGGAAAAGCCTTTTCGGGGCATCGCAGGGGCAGCGCATCCGGGCATGTCTCGGCGCACCGGATCAGCAAGGATCGGCCCCGCTCCCCGCACACAACGAGAAGCGCGGCGAGAAGGCCGGACGCCCTTCCCCGTTCGCGGGATGCCGGTCCGGATTTCGGAACACCACGGCGCCGGACGCCCCGCCGGCCGTCTGCACCTGGCGCACGATCGGCGCAAATGCCGGCGAGGTGCGGACCTCCCGGATGCACGAGAGGGCGGAAGCGCTCCCTCCCCTGCCGGCCACGGCCGACCTGACATTCTTCGTAGGAGGCAGCCACGCCCGCAATGCCCGATCGAACCGGGCCGAGGCCCAGGTCGGAACCTGCCTGCCGGCACCGGGCAGACGACAGGGGGCAAGCGCGCCGCTTCCGGCCGCCTGCAAGCCCGGAGCCCCTCCTTTGCCCGGAAGAAACCCCAAATGGCGGCAAATGGTGGCGCCAAAGCGGCATTGCCCGCCCCTTTCCCGCCGCAGGCGCCGGGGGGCGGGGCGCACGGCCCCTTCAGCCTCTCTCCGGCCCGACCGGACGCGGCGGCCAGGCCCCTCTCCTGCGCAGGCAGCTGGAGGACAGATCGACCATCGGCATGTTGATCATGCACCAGGCCGGCGGCGCCCGCCGCGAGAGGAGCGGCGCCGCCTCGATCGGCAGGCGGTGCCGGGCGCAGACGATGGCGGCCCGCGAACGCCGCGCCGCCATCCGCATCCCCGGCCGGGCGAGGATGCCCAGAGGGACCATCCGGCAGATGTCCTGCCAGCGGTCCCAGAGATGGAAATGCGCCAGATTGTCGGCTCCCATCAGCCAGGTGAAGCGACAGCCGGGGCAGAGCCGGCGCAGCGCCTCGAGGGTTTCGGCGGTGTATCGCGTGCCGAGCCGCGCCTCGATATCGGTCACCACGATGCGGGGATGGGCCACGAGGGCACGGGCGGCAGCGACCCGCAACCCGAGCGGCGCCGCCGGCTGCGGCTTGAGCGGATTGCCCGGGCTCACGAGCCACCAGACCCGATCGAGCGCGAACCGCTTGAGCGCCCACAGGGAGAGGTTGACATGGCCCGCATGGGGCGGATCGAACGACCCCCCGAGAAGGCCGATCCGCTGCCCCGCCATGGCGAAGGGAATGTCATGCCGCATGATCACCGGGAACGCCCTCATCCGTTCGACGCCCCGTCCCTGCCACGAACCGGCCGTCGATGCCAGCCTCGCGGCCGGGAATGTCCGCAACGCACGCAGTCGGCAGGAGCCATGCCCGCCGGGAAGGCACCGGACGGGCCGCGGTCGCCTCGCGGCACCACCCGCCACCCGCATCCGAAGCGGCGCCAGGCCGCGCCGAACCCGTTTCGGCTTTCGACGTGAAAGAGGGTGGCAGGGCGCTACAGCGTCACCCGCCACCTCCGGACCGCGACACGGACAGCCGCGCCGGATCACTCGAAATCGCGACTGGCAAGAATGCGGTTGATCTCGCGGCGCACCAGCTTGCGGACATTGCGGGTGATGCGATCGCCGAGTTCGCCCATCAGCTCCTCGCGCACCAGCGCCGCAACAAGGGGGCGCAGCGCCTCGCGGTCGAGGGCTTCCCCGGCATCGACCGCCGACCCGGCCGTTGCGGCCTCGCCCTCCCTCTCGCCGGACGCGCCTGCCGCCCCCTCCGCCGTCGCTTCGGAGCCCCCGGCCGGATCGACGCTCCCCCCGGCCACGGGACCGGCGGCCGACCGATCGGCATCGTCGCCCGGAGCGGCCGTCCCGTCCTCCGGGCCGCTCCCGGCAACGGCGACATGCGCCGCCCCGGCTGCCACCACGCGCTCCTCCTGTCCGAAAGTGGAATCGGAAGAAGGCGCCGCCTCTCCCGGCTCCGCCCTTGCCGGACCTGCCTTCTCGCGCGGCCCGCCTTCGGCCGTCGAACCGCCGTCGTGCCACGTCTCGTTCGCCGCACTTCCGGGCGCTTCCGCCCGCTCTCCCGCATCTTCGGCAGTATCGTCAGCCGCGGCCGGCACCGCCTTTTCCCCGTGAAGCGGCGCCCGCGAGCGCATCTCCCCGGGCGGCAGGTCCTCGGAAGACGGGACATCGGCCAGTGCCTCGGATGGCGGTTCCCCGGCCGGATCCTCGGATGGCGGCGTCTCGGGTGACGGCGCCTCGGCCGCTTCCTCCCCGAACGACGACGCCCCGGCCGACCGCCCCTCGAGCAACGATCCCTCGGGCGACGGACCCTCGGCCGGCTCCCCGGCCGGCAACGCTTCGTCGGCCACGCGAAAAGCCGGGGTCAGGACCAGCGGCTGGCGTATCGAAGCTGCCGCCCTCATGCCCTTTCCGCCGTCCGAACCCCGCTCCTCATGGACGAACGGGGCGACGCCACCCTCGGCCGCTGCCTCCTCCGCTGCCTCCCGGAGCCTGTCGCCAAGTGCCGAAGCCGGCTCCGCGTCCGGTTCCGCCGGCAGGGCCCCGTTGCCGCTCGGGCCGCCCTCGGGGCCGCCTGCGGCGGCGGCAGATGCGCCATCGCCCGGCTCCGGCTCGGTTGCCTCGCGCCGCAGGGCGGCCGGGCCGTTCCCGAGCTCCTCGGCGATCAGCTGCCGGATGATTGCCAGCACGTCTTCCTGACCGTCCGCATCCCCTGCGGTCTGAGCGGTGCTGTCTGCATGCCCGGGATCTGCCATGTCCTGCCTCCTGCTCCCCTCGTCAATCTACCACGACCCGGCGCTCGGGCAATGCGGATTATCGCGCGGATTTGCCTGAAATCACTTCGGCTGGCGCCCCGCACGGCGCAGGATGCGGTCGATGGCCCGTCCCTTCCGGCCAAGCGGATCATCCCCGTTGACCTTTCTGTAATGCGCCACCGGGTCGTAGCGCCTGACCGGCAATGCCAGCGCCCGGGCCGTCAACCGGCCGGTGGCGGCCAGAAGCGTATGGGCGGCAAGATGGTAGTCGCGCCGGGCCGAGGCGAGATCGGCGCCCGCGGTCAGCACTTCCTGTTCGGCGTTGAGCACATCGAGCGTGGTGCGCACTCCGAGCCGGGCTTCCTCGCGCACTCCCTCGAAGGCGGTCTCGGCCGCCGCCAGCTGTTCCTTGCGCGCCTCGATGGCCGCACGCGCGATCCTGAGGCGCGCCCAGGCCGCCGTCGCTTCCCGCGAAACCTGCCGCGAGGCGCCGAGAAGATCGGCCCGTGCCTTGGCGGCGTTCTCGAGGGCCTGGCGATAGAGCGAGGTGAGTCGCCCTCCCTGATAGAGCGGCACGGTGAGCGTGAGGCCGATCGTGGCGCTGCGCCCGGTGGTCGAGCTGCCCGAGAGCGCGGCCGTCCCGTCGAGCCGCGGGCCCAGCGCCGCCTTCGCACGCTCGGCCGCAAGCTCCGCCGCCTTCACGCCATGCTGCTGCGCGCGGATACGCGGATGGCGGGTCAGCGCCGCCTTGCGCGCGGCCTCTTCCGAAACCGGCAGCCCCTTCGGCAGCGGCGGCGCCGCCAGGGGCGGGTGCGGGGGACGGCCCACCACCTCCCTGAACACCGCGCGGCTGATCTCGACATTGCCCTTGCGGGCCGCGAGATTGGCCTTGGCCGCCTCGAGGCGGGCCCGCGCCTGGGCGACATCGGTGCGCGTCACCTCGCCGACGGCGAACCGGTCTTCGGTCGCCTGCAACTGTTCCTGCAGCACCTTCACCGAGTTGCGCGCCAGTTCGAGATAGCGCTCGTCGCGGCGCAGATCGAGATAGGCCTTCACCACGGCAAGGAAGACCTGCTGTTCCACATCCTGCAGGCTCGCCCGGAGCGAGCGGATGCTCTCCTCGGCCGACAGCGCCGCCAGGCGCGAGGCGCCCCCGTCATGAATGGCCAGCGAGGCCGAGAGCGAAACCGTCGTCGTCACTCGATTGCCACCGAAGGGCACGGGGTCGATCCAGGTCGAACCGGCGGTGAGGTTGAACACGGGCTTCATCGCCGCCAGCGCCTGCACGAGGTTCTCGTCGCTGGCCCTGAGCAGCGCCCGGTTGGCCTCGATGAGCGGGCTGTTGCGATAGGCATCGGCCAGCGCCGCCCGCAGCGTGTCGGCTCCGGCCGCCGGCAGCGCCGCCAGCGCCCCTGCGCCGAGGACCCCGGCCGCGAGAAGCGCCTTCAGCCGCCCCCCCCGCCTCCGGGTGGCGGCAGGAGCGGATGCACGGCGTTCCCGATCGAGGCCCATCGACGTTCTCCCTGGCGATGCGTGCGCCCTCCGCGCGGCGCAATGTTCAGAATTCGAAGGCCGGCGCCCTGGCGAAGCCCGGCAGGAGCGGCGCCGATCCGTTGAAGGCGAAGCGCCAGTCGATGTCGCCGCCGTGGCGGATGCCGATGCGGCACTCCCCGGCCGCCTCGCCGTCATGGTGGAACCAGCCGATGCGCCCGCCCTCCTTGAGCTGGCCGACGATGGCCTCGGGCAGGCAGGCCGCAGCCCCCTCGAGAACGATCACGTCATAGGGGCCGTGGGCGGGCGCCCCGGCCGCGAGCGCCGCCTCGACGATGACGGCGTTGTCGGCGAATCGGGTCACGAGCTCCTCGGCCTCCCGCACAAGCGATTCGACTTCCTCGACCCCCACCACCGCCTGCGCCAGACGGGCGATCACCACCGTGGAATAACCGAACCCGCAGCCGATATCGAGCACCAGATCGTCGTCACGGATGTCGAGCGCGGCGATCATCTTGGCGAAATTGCGCGGCGTGAGCATGGCCCGGCCCGGCGCCAGCGGAATCTCCTCGTCGGCATAGGCCACCGCACGGAAGTTCGCCGGCACGAATTCCTCGCGCGGCACTTCGAGAAGGGCCTTGATGAGCGGCAGGCTGGTGACGTCGGTCGGCCGGATCTGGCTTTCCACCATCGCTCTGCGCGCCTTGGCGAAATCGGTCATGAAACGCTCTCCTTCCGGCTGCAACTCGCCGCCTTTGTGCCATGCTTTCGAACCGCTCGCAATGCGCCCTCCGCCCACTTCGACGAAACGTCACGGCCCGCAGCCCGGTTCTTCGCGAAGGCCGAGGCGCGATCCGCTTCGGCTCCTGCCGCCTCCCGCCGGCCGCCCCCTGCCCCCGTCACTCCCTCCTCGTGCCCTCGTCGCCCCCGCACCGGAACGGACGAGACGATCGGTCCTGTTGCATTCCCCCGCCGACAGGCGCAAGAGCGGCCCCGACCGCACCCGATGCACGGCCGCCGCACCCCGAAGGGGCATCGGCCATTTTCGGGGCATCATGCCCCCCGATGTCGAAAATGGTTGCCAAAGGGTCGCAAACGGGGACATGAAGCCGCAGCAGGACAAGCCCGAGGAAAACCATGTCCGTTCTCGATGCCGTCATCAAGCCGATGCACCCCGAGGGGCGCCGCTTCGTCGCCATCGCCGCGGCGGTCACCGTCCTTCTCTTCCTGATCGACGAGGTGCCGGGGCTCGTCGGCGTGGCGCTGACGGTCTGGGTCTACTACTTCTTTCGCGATCCCAGGCGCGCCGTGCCCCAGCGGGAGGGGCTCATGGTGGCACCGGCCGACGGCGTCGTCTCCCAGATCGAGGTCGCGCCCCCGCCGCCCGAGCTCGGCATGGGGGAGACCCCGCTCACCCGCGTCAGCATCTTCATGAACGTGTTCAACTGTCATGTGAACCGGGCCCCGGCAGCGGGCGAGGTCGTCGCCGTCGCCTATCGGCCCGGGCGTTTCTTCAACGCCTCGCTCGACAAGGCGTCCGAGCACAACGAGCGCAACTCGCTGCGCCTGCGACTCGAGGACGGGCGCGAAATCGCCGTGGTGCAGATTGCGGGGCTCGTCGCGCGGCGCATCGTCTCCTGGGTCGAGGAGGGGCAGACGCTGCGGCGCGGCGAGCGTTTCGGCCTCATCCGCTTCGGCTCGCGGGTCGATGTCTATCTGCCCGAGGGAGTGGCGCCGCAGGTCTGCCTCGGCCAGACCACCATCGCCGGCGAAACCGTAATCGCCGACCTCGCCCGCAAGCTGCCGCCCTGCGCGGCGCGGCTGGAGTAGGCGATGGCCCGCCGCTTTCGCACCGCAAGGGCAGAGAGACGGCGTCGCGGCCGGCTGCCGCTCGTCAGCCTCGTGCCCAACATCGTCACCCTGGCCGCCCTTGCCGCCGGCTTCACCGCCATCCGATTCGCCCTGATGCAGGAATATGAACGGGCGGTGCTGCTGGTGCTTCTCGCGGCCATGCTCGACACGCTCGACGGTTTCCTCGCCCGCCGCCTCGGCTCGGACAGCGCCCTCGGCGCGGAGCTCGACAGCCTCGCCGACTTTCTCGACTTCGGCGTCGCGCCGGCCCTCATCCTCTATCTGTGGGCGCTGCACGGGCTGCCGCAGATCGGCTGGATCGCCGTTCTCGTCTATGTGATCTGCACCGCGCTGCGCCTGGCCCGCTTCAACATCCTCGCCCGCGAGGCAACGCGGCCGCCCGATCATTTCATCGGCGTGCCGGCGCCTGCGGGCGCGCTCCTCGTGCTCGCGCCGATGTTCTTCAGCTTCTCCCTGACCGGCCGCGCCGCCGCCGCACCGCCCCTGCCGCCCGCGCTCCTGGCCCTCGTGCCGGCCTTCGTCGGCCTGCTCATGATCAGCCGGCTGCGCACCTGGTCGTTCAAGTCGGTCACGATCCGGCGCGACAAGGCCCCCTTCGTCATCCTCGGCATCCTGATCCTCGGGGCCGCCGCCCTCACCTTCCCCTGGCGGACCCTGTCGCTCGTCGCCCTCGCCTATGCCGCCAGCCTTCTGTGGTGCCTGCTGCGCACCGGCAGGGCCGGAGCGGCCGCCCGCGCATCGGCCGAAGGGGGCGGCCCGCACGAGGACGAACGCCCCGCAAAACCGGCCGGCGCCGCCCCCGGCAGGAACGACCCCGGCACGCCACCGCCGAAGGACGCCCTCCGCAACCGGCCCGACCGGGCGCCGCGACCGCCACAGACCCGACCCATGCCCTCGGCCGACACGACAGCCGGCACCGGCGCGGCCACGCGAGAAGCACAACCGGAACATCGCCCCTTGGCGGGGCGAAAGGATCAGGGAGGAGAATGATGGAGCCACAGGCCATCGAGGCATCCTATGCCCGCTGGGCACCGATCTACGACCGCACCTTCGGCGCCGTCACCCAGGCCGGGCGCCGCCGGGCCACCGCCGCGGTCAACGCCGCGCCCGGCGAAGTGCTGGAGGTCGGCGTCGGCACCGGGCTGTCGCTCCCGCTCTACGACCCGCGCAACCGGGTGACCGGCATCGACTTCTCGGCCGAGATGCTCGAGAAGGCGCAGGCCCGCGTCACCCGGGAGCGGCTGTCCCATGTCAAGGCGCTTCTGAGGATGGACGCCCGCCACCTCGCCTTCGCCGATGCCAGCTTCGACTGGGTGGTGGCGCTGCACATCCTCTCGGTGGTGCCGGAGCCCGAACGGGTGATGCACGAGATCGCCCGCGTCTGCCGCCCCGGCGGCCATGTCGCCATCGTCAACCATTTCAGCCGCGAGAAGGGCATGATGGCCAGGATCGAGCGCGCCGCCAGCCCGCTTGCGGACCTGCTCGGCTGGCACCCGGACTTTCCGCTCTCGCGCATCCTCGTTGACGAGCGGCTCGAGATCGTCCGCCGGGAGACACTCCCCCCGCTCGGCATGATGACCTTCCTGCTCCTGCGCAAGAGATAGCGCATCTCTCACATGTGGGAACAACACCCTGATGCGGGCCCGCTTCGCCCGACCGGGGGATGCTCCCGCGCAGCGGCAGCACCGACCGGCCCTCCGTGCCCGCGCCGGAGCAGACGACGCGCCACTTGACCCGCACCGCGACACCCGTCCTCGTGCCGCGGGCCGGTCCGGGCATGGCCCCGTCCGCAGTCACATCAACCGGCCCTCCGTGCCCGTGCACCGGCCGGCTCCGCACCGGCGCGGCCGGTGCCCGCACCACCCATGACCGATCTTCCCCGAAGCCCCGGCCCCCCGTTCGGGGCAGGCACCGCGGCGGCCGACCCGCCTGCAATGCCTGCGGATCCCGTCCGGGCAGACGGCCCCAGACCACCCCGCCGCCGAGAAGGAACCGCCAGACCCGCCCCCGACGACAGGGAAAGGGGGCCCGCAGGCCCCCTCGCGCATCCCTGCCCGGAGAATGCCCCTACCAGCGGCGCAACCCGGCAACACCGTCGAACTCCGCGCGCAACCGTTCCTCGGCCGGCCCCTGCACCAGCTCGATGCGGGTGCCGTAATCGTCGGCCAGGCGGAAGAGCCGGTCGCGCAGATGCACCTTCCCGGCCGCCTCGCCGCAGAGCGTGCGGGCGTCGTCCTCGTTGCAGGTGTACCAGTCCGCCGGATCGGGGCAGTGCCAGACCTCGGCATCGAGCCCCCAGGGCAGGACGATCACCTCGAGCCGGCCGAACTGCAGCGCGTCGAGCACCTCGCACATTCCCTTCGGGCCGGGCTGCTCGCGGATCTCGTCTAGGAGAGCCAGCTCCCCCGCGCGCTCGGCCTCTTCCAGCGCCGGCAGGACACGCTCGAGGATGTCCTCCTTGTTGGGCTCGTTGAGATCCTCCGGATTCGACACCCGCGCCGCCACCTTCTCGCGCAACGAACGCGGCAGGGTGTTGTAGAGAACGCCGGTTTCGGTCTCGTCGCCCATCAGCACCAGCCGGTCGATGCCGAGCGCCTTCACCGCCTTCTCCGCCAGACGGGCAAGGCGGCGGTAGAGCTTGTGGCGCCAGTGCTGGAGCTTGGCCTTCCAGGCGTCCTTGTTGGAGCCTGAAAGATCGGCCCTGGCCTCGGCCCGCAACCGCCCCGAGCGGATGAATTCGGACGCTTCCCTGAGCGCCTTCCAGTCCTCCTCGTCGAGCTCCTCGAACACCTCCTCGCATTCGCGGATCTCCCCGAGGAAGATCTCGAAGAATCGCCACTTCGCCCCATCGACATGGATGACGCCGGCACGCTGATACTCGTCGAGCGCATAGACCAGCGGCGCCACGTAAGGTTCGCCCCAGCGCGCCTCGACCCGCCCCTGCCCGAGATCGACCACCGGCAGATCGACATTGAGATCGATCCGCTCGATATGGGCCTTGCCGTGCTCGTCCTGCCGGGCGAAGAGCGCCATCGTGCGGGCGGTCGGCCGCTCCTCGGAGATCGTCTCGAGCACTTCCTCGTAGAGCGACTTCGCGTGTTTCCTGCGCTCGTGGATCGGGGCGATCTCCTTGAGCGCATTCTTCACCCGCGTGCGCCAGCCGCCGCCCCGGTTGTCGGGATTGGCGGGGTTGATGTCGGCATAGACGGTGAGAACCGGTGCCTCGAGGGCACCAAGCCGTTTCACGAGTTCTGCCGCTTCCTGTGTTCTGATCATCTTGTTCTGTCTCCGAATGGGTGAGGCGGCCGTGCCTTCACCGCCCCTGTCTTTCAGGAACCGTTCGTCGCCGCAAGCGGCCCTCTCAGCGTGCGGTGCCGGCCAGACGCCTGAGCTTGAGGCCGAGCCCCACCGAGAGGATGCCGTGCAGGAGCGCCCAGGCACCGATCATGTAGCCCATCGCCACCACGGAGGCCGCCGGGTTGGCGATCAGGAGCACCGGGATCGCCCCGCCCAGCATCAGCGAGAGGATGCCGGACAGCGCCAGCAGCCATTCCCCCTCGATCTCCCTGCGCAGGCGAATGGCGGCGGTGATCTCGGCAATGCCGATGGCGACCGACCAGATGGCCATCATCGTCCAGGTGAAGACGGTGAGCGCCAGCGTCGCCACATGGGGCATGACGAGCACCACGGCCGCGGCCATGATCCCGAGCGCGCCGCGCAGAATGAAGGCCCACCAGTGCTTCTCTCCCCGCCGCGCCCGGCCGATGCCCGAAACCAGAGCGATCATGCCGTCGGCGAAGGCGAAGGCACCCCAGATGACGGTCATGGCATAGATGGCCGAAATCGGCGCGAAGAGCGCGATCAGCCCGAAGAGGACGGCAAGAACGCCGTTCAGAACGAACCAGCCCCATTTGGGCGCGATCGAGCCGAGAATCGCTTCCGGCCCGGCGCCCCGGCCACCGGTTCCGGTATCGGTCGTATTGGTCATGTCTCTGTCCCTTTCATGTTTCGTGCCGGTCCGGCGCTGCGCTTCAGCCCTGCCGCACCGGCGTCTGGCGAAGAGATTGGGAGACAGGAGGGCTGCTTCAACCCTTCGTGAAGCAGGATTTCGGGACCCCGCAGCGGGATTGGCGCAAACGCTTGAAATATCGCCATGAAAACACGGCTGGCCGTCGCTCTCCCCCCAGGGCGGCAGAAGCATCCGGAAACGACGGGATGGAAAGGGCGCTGGTTCCAGTCGAAGGCGGGAGATCGGGGAAGGGCGTCGGGGGGAAGGCGCGTCAGCCGGCCGGCCCCTGCCCGGCCGGGCGAAATCTCCGGGGCAGGGGATGCGGGAAGGGGGAGCCGATGGTCGGGCCGGCGAGATTTGAACTCGCGACCTTTCGTCCCCCAGACGAACGCGCTAACCAGACTGCGCCACGGCCCGACAGCGGGATAGATACGGTTTTTCGCGCCGGCTTCAAGAGCCAAAATCGCCGAGCCGGGCCTCGATTCGCCGATGCTCGGCCGCCATCCGTTCCCGCAGCGTCTCGAGCCGCGCCACGAGCGCGACGAGCCGCGCGGCCTCGTCCCCGCCCCGCCCGGCATCCGGGGGGGTGACCGCCGCGCCCGGCGCACCCTCCGCGCGCCCGGGAGCCGCCGGGTCGGCAGGCGGTGACGCCGCCGCGCCCTCCGCCCCGGCCGGAACCTCCTCGGCACTCTCCTCCGGGGGCGGGGCATCCGCCGTGGCCCTTTCCCGGGCCAGCACCTCTTCCGATGTCGGCGTCTCCGCAGCGATCGGGGACTCTTGCCCGGCCGATGCGTCTTCCGCGGCCTTTCCCGGGACTGGAGACGCCGCCAGAGCGTCTTCCGCCGCCGGGGCCTCCGTCACAGCCGAGGCGCCCTCCGCCGGGGTCTCCTGCGCAAACCGGGCGCCCTCCGCCCCGGCCGGAACCTCCTCCCCGACCCTTCCCGCGACCGGAGCTTCCCCGGCGGCATCCTCCTCGGCCGGGGCCTTCTTCGCCGCCGGGGGCGGAGCACCCGTCGGGGCGTCTTCCGCGACCGGCACCTTCTCGGCAGCCGAGGCGTCCCGAACGACCGGAAGCGTCTCCACGGGCCGGGTGTCCTCCGCATGCGGAGATGCCTCCGCGGCCTCCTCTGCCGACGGAGCGTCTTCCACGGCCTCATCCGATGCCGCTGCCGTGCTCCGGCCTTGCGCCACGTCTTCCTCCGCGACGACCGGCACCGCCGCGGCATCTTCCGCGGTCGCCTCCGCCCTTCCGGTCTCCCCGAGCGCCTCGACCGAAGCCCCGCCCCGATCGTCCTCCGCCTGCGCGGCAGGATGCGCCGGTGCCCCGTCCGCTCCGTCCCGGTCTTTCCGCCGCGCAGCGGGCGGCGCCTCTGCGACGACCTTCCCGGCTTGCCGGGCCTCGGCGAACCCCGCCTCTCCCGTCTTCGCCGCCGTGCCCGGAGCGTCGCGCTCCGGCCCCGCTCCCGGCGCCGCCTCCCCGCCATCCGCCGCCGGAGCATCCGCCGGACGGGCTCGCGCGGCCAAGGCGTCTTCCGCAACCGCAGCAACCTGCGCGGCCGAAGCTTTCTCCGCACCCCCTTCCCCGGCAGGCCGGGCCGCCGAGGAGGCCCCTTCCGTCGCCGCACCGTCCTCCGCCTCCGCCGCCCGGCCCTCGAGCCGGGCGACCAGCGCCGGGTCGGCCAGCGCGGCGACATGGGCCACGCCCTTCTCGCGCAGGAGCTTCTGCACCCCGCGAATGGTCATGCCCTCTTCATGCAACAGGTGGCGAATACCGGCGAGAAGGCGCAGATCGTCGGGCCGGTAGTAGCGCCTGCCGCCGCGCCGTTTCACCGGCCGGATCTGCGCGAAGCGGCTCTCCCAGAACCGCAGGACATGGGGCTGGACACCGAGCCATTCGGACGCCTCGCCGATGGTCCTGAATGCCTGTGGTGCCTTCTCCATCCCGCCCCGCCTTTCGGATCACTCGCGCTGACGATTACCCGCCGCGACCCGTTCCTTCATGGTGTTGGAAGGCCGGAAGGACACCACCCGCCGCGGCGTGATCGGCACCTCTTCCCCGGTCTTGGGGTTGCGGCCGATGCGTTCGGATTTCTGCCGCACGAGGAAGGTGCCGAAGGAGGAGATCTTCACCGTCTCGCCCCGTTCGAGGGCGGCACAGACATGCTCGATCACCGATTCGACGAGTTCGGCCGATTCGTTCTTCGACAAACCGACCTCGCGAAACACCGCCTGGGCCAGATCGGCCCGGGTGAGCGTCTTCTTCGCCGCCTTCGCATCATCCATGGGCTGCACTCCCTCTCCCCACCCGGCATGTGCCGCCGGTTGCCGTGCTTTTCGTCGAGCATAGGGAGAGGAGCGCGCGCGAGTCAACCATCAATGGCTGAGGAAGTCTTGAAATCAAGGGGTTGCGAAGGATCCGCCCCGCCGGGGCCGCCCGTTACCAGCGCAGCACCGCCGCTCCCCAGGCCAGGCCGCCGCCGATCGCCTCGGTCACGATCACGTCGCCGGGGGAGAGCCGCCCTTCGCTCGCCGCCACCGACATCGCCATCGGGATCGAGGCGGCGGAGGTGTTGCCGTGCTCGTTCACCGTCACCACCACCCGCTCCATCGGCAGGCCGAGTTTCTGGGCCGTGGCCGAGATGATGCGCAGATTGGCCTGATGGGGGATGATCCAGTCCACCTCCGCCGCGCTGAGCCCGGCCTTGCCGAGCGCCGCCTCGGCGGTCTCTGCCAGCTTGACGACCGCATGCTTGAACACTTCGCGCCCCTGCATCCTCAGACAGCCCGCCGAGCCCGTCGCCGAGACGCCGCCATCGACATAGAGAATGTCCCGATAACGGCCGTCCGAATGCAGATCGACTGCAAGGATGCCGCGGTCGGCGGAGTCGCCCCGCCCCGGCGCCGCCTCGAGTACCACCGCCCCGGCCCCGTCGCCGAAGAGCACGCAGGTCGAACGGTCGTCCCAGTCGAGGATGCGCGAGAAGGTCTCGGCTCCGATCACCAGCACCCGGTCGGCTTCGCCGGTGCGGATCAGCATGTCGGCATTGGCCAGGGCGAAGACGAAGCCGGCGCAGACCGCCTGGATGTCGTAGGCGAAGCCGCGGGTCATGCCGAGCCCGGCCTGCACCCTAGTCGCCGTCGAGGGAAAGGTGAGATCGGGGGTCGAGGTCGCCAGCACGATGGCGTCGATCGCGTCGGCCTCCATGCCGGCATTCCCGAGCGCCCGCTTCGCCGCCTCGAGCGCCAGATCGGAGGTCAGTTCGCCCTCGGCCGCGAAATGGCGACGCTCGATGCCGGTGCGGCTGCGGATCCATTCGTCGCTGGTATCGAGTCGCTCGGCGAATTCGTCATTCGTCACCACCCGCTCGGGAAGATGATGCCCCACCCCCCGGACAACCGACCGCCGCACGCTCATGCCCCGCCCCTTTCCTGTTCGTCTTCCCTATCGCCCGCCGCGCCCTCGGCCGCAAGGGAAGGCTGCAACCGCAGCGCCAGCTTGCGCGAGAAGTCCGAACGCGCCAGCCGGCAGGCCAGCTCCAGCGCCGCCGCCACCCCGACCCGGTCGGCCGAACCGTGGGACTTCACCACCGTGCCCCGAAGCCCGAGGAACACGCCGCCATTGGCCCGGCGCGGATCGATCCGCCGCGCCAGCCAGCCGAGGGGGCCGCGGGCCGTCAGCGCCGCCAGCCGCGCCGGCGGCGTGCGGGTGAAGGCCTCGCGCAGCAGGGAACGGATGAAGGTGGCGGTGCCCTCGGCGGTCTTGAGGGCGACATTGCCGGTGAACCCGTCGGTCACGATCACGTCCACCTTCTCCGACGGAATGTCCGAACCCTCGACGAAGCCGACATAGTCGAACCGGGCCGCCGCGGCATCGGCGGCGATCAGCTCCGCCGCCTCGTGCAGCTCGGGCCGTCCCTTGTGCGCCTCGGTGCCGACATTCATCAGCCCGATCCGCGGCCGGGCGATGCCGAGCCCGTTGCGGGCGTAGGACGTGCCCATCAGGGCGAAGCGGCGCAGATCCTCCGCCTCGGCCTTCACGTCGGCACCGACATCGAGCATCACGTTGTATCCCTGAGGGTTGCGCGACGGCCAGAGAATCGCGATCGCCGGCCGCGGCACCCCGGGCAGGCGCCGCAGAACCAGCATCGACAGCGCCATCAGCGCCCCGGTATTGCCGCAGGAAACGGCGACATCGGCCGCACCGTCGCGCACCGCCGCCAGGGCCGACCACATCGAGGTGCCCTTGCCGTGGCGCATCACCTGCGAAGGCTTGTCTTCCATCGACACGACGCCCGCCGCGTGGCGGATCTCCACCCGCCCCGCAAGCACGCCGTGCCGCCCGACGAGCGGCGCCAGCACCGCCTCGTCGCCGTGAAGGAGAAAACGGGCGTCGGGGTTCGCTCCGGCCATTCGGGCCATGCCATCGACGACGGCGGACGGACCGCGATCGCCGCCCATGGCATCCACCGACAGGCGCACCGGCCGCGCCGTCGCGGCCGCGGCGCCGCCGACGGGATTATCCCCCGCGCGCGTCATCACACCGTGGCCGGTTCAGCCTCAGGCCGCGTCTTCGTCGAACTCGGCCTCGTCGGCCACCGCCACCACCTCGCGGTCATTGTAGTAGCCGCAGGAAGGGCAGACGTGATGGGGCCGCTTGAGCTCGCCGCAGCTCGGGCACTCGTTCGGATTCGCCGGCGTCAGCGCATCATGGGAGCGGCGCTTGTTGCGACGCGCACGGGAGACCTTGTTCTGTTGAACAGCCATTTCTCAACCTCTGTCAGTCGGCGCCGCATCTCGTGCTGCGGCTCGTTGGCATCTGCAAAATCCTCTGGCCGCCGCTCCGGCCCGAAGCCGGCCTCGGCACGGATGGGGAAGCCGTATCCTCCGGCGGCCCGGCCTGCCACGATAGCGCTCAACGGCAGAGCCACGCACGCATGTCACGGCGCCCCACCCGCAGGCACGGGCGGTCGTGAGGCCGGGAACATAGCCGGATTGACGGAAAGCGCAAGTCCCAATGCGCGGCGCAGGCGCGATCCTGCCGTTCGGGCCCGCCGTTCGGAAAGGCGCACGGGGCGCATGAAGCGCCACGCCCCCCGGTGAACCCGCCCTGCCGGATCGCCGGCCATGCCGCCCCCGCCTCCGCCTTCGCGCAACACCCGCCGCTCCGGGGCGCGCATGCGCCACGCCCTTCACGGCGGAGATCGTCATCAAGGCTCTGCGCCGGGTCGGTCGCACATGCCCCACGCCCGCTTCGGCGACGTTCCGACCTGCCATCCATCCGCCCCGACCGGCATCCGGCTCCCGGCCGGCGCGCCACGGGCTCAGCCCTTGCCGTCCCCGTCTCTCCTGCGGGCCATGCCGGCCGCCTCGTCTCCGGTCGACTCGCCTTCGCCCGCCGCCTCTCCGACCGCACCCGCCTCCCTCCCGCCGACGAGCCCGGCCAGCGCCGCGAAGGGCGACGTCCCGCCCCGTCCCGTCGCCGGCGCCGCCTCGCGCCGCTCGAGCGTCGCCCCTTCCGCCCGCGGAAAGGCCGGCAGCGCCAGATCGAGCGCCTCGAGCAGCACCGCCCCGAGATCGATCACCCCCCCGAGCGGCTCCACATCGCTCTCCGCCTCCGGCATCTCCGTCTCCCCCGGCGGGGCCTTCCGCAGATCGTGGCCGGGGCGGAAGATCCGGTGCACCGGCTCCTCGATCCGCGTCTCGACCTCCTCGAGAGAAATGCCGCAGGGCTGCACCACCCGCGCGACAAGCCGCCCCTCGAGCAGCCAGTCCTCGCCGGCACCGCGGCGAATGGTCCCGACCAGTCGCAACGCGGGCAGCCGCAGAAGATCGTAGGCCGCGGCGATCCGCGCCCGCATGGCGGCATCGGGGGCGATGTCGAACGCCCATTCCCCCCGCTTCATCAGCGCCGGCAGCGGCAGCTTCTCGGTCAGCCCGACGATCTCGGCCGGCGCCGGCGGCAGATTCTCCGCTCCGCCCCTTTCATGCTCCTTCCGGTGACGTTTCCTGGCCATTCCGGGCTCCCTTCATCCCCTTTCGATCCTATCCTCCCCCGGCGGCCGGCACAACGCGCAGGCCGCTTTTCCTTGAACCTGCCTGCCCCCTTCGATAAGCCCAAGGGGAAGACAGGGGCCGCCATGGCAGGAAAGCCGAACATGACCGTCGAGAGCCTTCAGCCGACGAAGCCGGGCCGGGTGGGGCGCTTCCTGCCCGTGCTCCTCGCCCTCTTCGTCGGCGCCTGCGCCGCCATCTACACGAATCACGGCTATGTGCCGCCCGAAGACGTGCTGGCCGGGATCCGGGTCGGGGTGAGCGATCGCGAGGAGGTCGCCCGCCTCGCCGGTCGCCCCTCCACCGCCGGCGTCATCACCGACAGGGCGTGGTATTACGTCGCCAGCAAGCGGCGGCACTATGCCTGGAAGGCTCCCGAGGAGATCGACCGGCAGGTTGTGCGGATCTCCTTCGACGACCGGGGCACCGTGCGCAACATCGAACGCTTCACCCTCGCCGACGGCCGGGTCGTCCGCCTCAATGCCCGCGTCACCGAAACCGGCATCCGCGGCATCGGCCTGTTGCGTCAGCTCCTGAGCAATATCGGCCGCACCCGCCTCACCAAAGAGGATCTGCGCTGACGCGGCCCCCTCGACCCGGCCACCGCCGGAGCACCGCGGCCGGGCATTCCCCGCGCCCCGGCCGGAGAGGATCCGTGCCCCGGCGCCGCCCACTCCGCGCCATCGCATCGCGCCGGAGAGGGGCCCGGAACACCGATGCGCCCGGAACCGTCCTGCCGCACGGCCCGACCGCCAGCCCCCGGCATGACCGCATCCGGGCACGGCATCCCCCGCTGCCGCTTGTGCGCATGGTGCTCCATCCGTCGGGAAGCACCCTGGCCTTCCCCGGAAAGCAGGCCCGCAGCCCCCGCAAGCGGGCCGGCCCGCCGGACCTGCCATGCCCGCAAGCGGCACTGCCATATCGGGCGCGACCAACGCCCCTTCGCGCCCCTTCGCGCCCCTTGCGCACCGGCACAGCGACGGCACCCACCGCCCGACGATCGCCCCGGGTCCGGATGATCCCCGGCCCTGCGTCCCCGCCGGCCGCATCGGCCCCGCCCCGTGTCCAACGAACGCCCGTGGTTCAGCCGCGCCCACCACGCTCCTCGGTGCGCGGCCCCTCCATCGCTTGCCGACAGGACACCCGCCAACGCGACACGCACCCCGAAAGGGCGCATCGCCCTCCTGCCCCGCATCTTCCACGGCACACGAAACCCGGCCACAGGCTGCCCGCCGAACGGCCCGCCCGCACCGGCGCAACGACATACCGGCAAGCGCCACTGCCATATCGGCACGAGGATGATCGCCCGCTTTGCACGCCCCTTCGCGCCAGCGTCACCCTTCGCTCAGCCGCGCCTCTTCATCTTCCCCGCCCCCTTCCTCGGCCGCGGCGCTGCTGCCGGCGGCGGACGCGCCGACTGTCGTTCCCGAAGACGCCGAGCCGCCGCTTCCTCCCGAACCGGCCCCGCCATCCGCCGGGGCATCGTCATCGTCCGCCTCCGGTGACGCCGCGTCGAGGATCGGCCCTTCCGCGTCGTCGATCTGGCTTTCGGGAATCGTCAGGAGCGCCTCGGCCTCGGCCGCCGCGTCCTCGGCCTGTTCGGCGAGATTCTCGAGCAGCGTCAGCACCGCGGGCGGCACCCGCTCGACCACCCTTTCGACCTCGACGATCTTCTCGACCTCGACCCGCTCCACCACCGGCTCGGCCTCCCGGAGGCCGGCCAGTTCGGCCTCGAGAGCCTGCACCCGTTCCTCGGCCAGCCGGGCGGCACGCGCCGCCTCCTCCTCGCGTCGCAGCGCCTCGGCCGCCTTCTTCTCGGCCGCTTCCCGCGCCTCTCTCAGCGTCGCCATTTCCTCCTCGAGCGCAACGGTGCGGTCGGCCAGCATCAGCCCGGCCATCAGCAGCATCCGCGCCTCGGTGAGCTTGCCCACCTGCCCGGCGATCCGCCCCGCCTCGGCGTCGAGGAGCCTGGCCGCCGCCTCGAGATAGGGTTCTTCCCCGTCCTGGCAGGCGACATGGTAGCGTCGGCCGCCGATCGTGATCTCGACCTCAGCCATCCTGCGCCTCCTCCGTCATGCCCGGCGCCGTCTCCGCCGCCCCCGCCTTCTCCCGCACGAGCGGCCGCAGCTCCGCCATCAGATGGTCGATCTCGGCGATCTCGCTCGCCCGGGCCGCCTGCATGGCACGGATCTCCGTCTCCATCGCCCGGTTGATCCTCGCGGCATCGACCGCCCCGCCCGCCGCCGCTTCCCGCAGCGCGGCAAGCTCCCCGGTCAGGGCACGATTGCTGTCCCTGAGACGGCGGATCTCCTCCGACTGGGCCTCGATCCGGTCCGCCAGCCGCCTGAGGCGTGCCTCGTAGCGCCGGCTCATGCGGCGCAGCCGGTGCTTGAGCCGCTCGGCCCATTGCCGCAGCTCCTCCGCCAGCTCCCGCTCCCGCTGCAGCTGCCGCTCGAGCTCGCGGATTTCCTCGGCCCGGTCCCCGTCGCCGACGGGAGCGGTGCGCACCGTCCGCACCACCCGGCCGAGCGCCACGGAAATCCGCTCCCCGAGCGCCTCGATGCGTGCCCGCGTCGCCTCATCCGCACCGGCCGCTTCCTCCGGCATCTGCGTCTTCTCGCTCACCATCCACTCCCGACGAGGTCATGCCCTTTCCGCACCTTAAACACGGTGCCGCTTTCCGTCCAGCCATTGCCGCCCCCTGGGCGATCGCGGCAGGGTTCGCCCCGCCGCCCCGAGCGCGAAGGCAGCGGACCGGGCCATGCGCGCCGGGAGAGACCGCAGAATCGGACCAGGTGCGCCGTATCCGGCCCCCCGGATACCCGATCCGGATGAATCGGTCCCGTCATCCGGACATCCACCCCACATGCCGGTTCGGGCAGCTGATCCACATGCATGTCTCGGACATGCGCCTCGGGCACATGCGCCCGACACCTGACACAAGCCCATCACCCGAGCGCCCGACCGGATCAGGCGCCACGCCCCTCACCCGACGCCGAGCCGAATGCCCGATCCGAACGCCCGGCTCGAAGTCTCACCCGAGCACCGATCCGAACGCCCGGGGGCAGCCCCCGCCGCGACACCGGCCCCGGATGCTCGATCCGACCCGTCATCCGCGCACAAGAAAAGGGCGCCGGGCCTCTCGGCCCGGCGCCCCCTCGTCTCTCCGTCCTCGTCTCTGTCGGCGCCGCCCTCAGGCCGGCACCTCGAGCTGCCAGTAATGCACCGCAAGCTGCACCCGGCCGCCGGTGAAGTCGCCCCCCTCGGCCGAGAGCGCGAGCGGCGTGTCGGACCAGTAGGTGAGGGGAGAGCCCGTCATCCCCCGCACCCAGCTGCCCGCCGCCAGCGACAGCCCCTGCCCGTAGCGGTTGTCCGAACCGGCAACGCCGAGCCGCCAGCCGGTGATCCCCGTCGTGCCGGTGATCGGATCGCGCACCCGCCCCGTCACCCCGAGCACCACCGCGCCCGCGGGCAGCATGATCGTCGTGGTTTCCACCGGCCCGCCCCCGGCGATGACGTGCTCCCCTTCCACGATCCGCGCCGCCGTCGCCGCACCCGAAGGCGCCAGCGCCACGAGATCGGCCCGCCAGTCGCTGCCGTCATGCAGCAGCAGGCTTCCCGTCGCGGCATCGAAGGCCCGCCAGCCGACGGCGGGAGCGGCGAAGAGCCAGCCCCCGTTGACGAAGAGGGCGAGCTTGCCGTCCTGCCCCGCCCAGGCATCGACCGCCCCGGCCCCGACGCCCCAGACCTCGCCCTCGGCCGGAGCCGCCGGCGGCTGGGTCGCATCGCGCCCCGCGAGGATCGGCATCGCGAACCCCTCGAGTCGCAAAAGCGCCTCGTTCACCGTCACATGCTTTTGCGCCTGTGCCGCCTGCACCAGCGGCAGCGCGAACTTGCCCGTCACCTCAGCCATGCACCGTCATCCTCGCCATTGCTCCCAGACCGAACCGGTCGGACAGCTGCCCGACCTCGACATCGAAGGGGCCGCTCACCCCGTCCGCGGCCCGTGCGGCATCGTCGTAGAGCCATTCGCTCGTGCTCACCTCCACTTCGCGCACTGACACCCCCCCCTGCAGCACCCGCACGCGGTAGCGCTCCCGGGCCTCGCCGAGCGGCACGTCGGGCGCTTCCCAGTCGTCGCCGCCGATGCGCGTGCGGCGGATCCAGCCGATCCGCACCCCGCCGGGCACGGCCTCGGCCCGCAGATGCACCGGCGCCAGCGGCCGGAGCCCGATGCCGCGGAAGGCCAGCGCATGATGGCGGTAGCTCGGATCGTCATACGGCCGGCCCGCCGGCCCCACCCGGTAGTGCCGGACCACGTTCCTGAGCGCGAGCGGCAGGTCGATCTGCCGCGGCACACCGTCGAGCAGCACGAAACGGCTGCCCGCGGGCCAGAGCGGCGCCATGTCCGCATCCGACCCCGCCTGCCCCCTGAGAAGCCGCCGCAGCCGGTAGCGCCCCGGCCCCACGAGCGTGGCCTCGGCGAAACGCACCACTTCCCACCCCTCGGCTTCGCCCACCCCGATCACTGCCGTATTGGCTCCGGCCAGCACCGCCGCCGGATCGGCCGAGGCAAGCGCGCCCGACACGAGGCGCACCGTCACCCCCGCTCCCAGATCCCACAGCGCCGGGTCGGCGGCGGCCAGCGGCGTTTCGAGCACCCCCACCGTCGCCCTGAGCCCGTAGAGCGCCTCGAGCGCGTAGCCCGCATCACCCGGTGCCGCATAGAGCGCCACCTCCCCCGGCCACGGATCGGCCGAAAGCGCCAGATGGGGCGCATGGGGCACCTCGTCGCCACGGATGAGGGGCAGATCCATGAACAGCGCCTCGACCGGCAATGGCGGCACGAAGGCCGGCAGCGTGCCGGACGGCCCCTCCTCGCCCGCCGCCGGCAAGTAGAGGCCGGGTTCGGTCCGTACCGCCGTCACCTGTCGCCGCTCGGCCATCTCGACGCGATCGACCCGCCAGAGCACTCCTTCGCCCTCTCCGAGCAGCGCCGGATCCAGGCGAATCACGTCCCCCGGCGCCAGCGGCGCCCCGAAGGGCGCCAGGGCGAATTCCAGCCGCTCGCGCGCGAGCCGCGCCTCGGCCAGCCAGCGCCGCGCCAGCGCCGCCGCCTCGCTCTCGAGGAGCGCCAGCGGCAGCTCGCTCCGGGTGGCGGCATTGCCCCGCTCGTCGGGGAACACCGCCTCGGCCACCCCGGTCTCGAAATCGCCGCGGGCCCGCAGATACGCGATCCTGAGCCGACCCGCCGTCTCGGCCTCGGCCGCACGCCGCCGCACGAGACGCGGCGCCCCGTCCGGGCCCTCGGCGATGTCGGACGGCCCCAGCACCCGGCGCACCGGCCCGCCCCGGCGACGGAAGACGAGCCCGCCGCCCCCCTCGATCGCGTCGATCCCCCCCGCGAGCAGGAGCGGCTGCAGCCAGGCGCGGCCGCCGCGCCCCGCCTCCATCCGCGCGCCCCGCACGAGATACGGCGCCGCGCGCACGTCGGGCCGCCCGCCTCCGGCCCGCGCCAGCACCTCGGCGGCGACCCGGCCGAAGCTCTCGCTCGTCACCCGGCCGTTCAGCCAGTGCCCCCGCTCGTAATTGCCGCCATCGGCCCACAGATCCCCCCGTTCGGGGAATTCGGGCCAGGGCCGCGCATCCCAGGCCCAGACATGGGCGCGGTCCATCTCCACCATCGGCCCGCCATAACGGGGCGAGACCGGATTGTTCGCCGGATCGCGCCAGTAGCGGTAGAGCGCCGCGAGATAGCGCAGCTGGATGAGATCGTCCCGCATCCCGTTCGAGAAATGCGGCAGGCGCGATTCGGAGGATTTCGGGTCGAGAAAGACGTTGGGCTGGTTCGTGCCCTTGTCGATCGCCGCACAGCCCATTTCGGTGAACCAGACCGGCTTCGACCGCGGCTCCCAGCCCGTCGGCTGCGCCTGCCGCACCCCGCCGATGCGTTCGTGATGACTGTTCTCCCACCAGCCGCGAATGTCCTTGGGGCGGAAGATCCAGTCCTCGCCGTGGGCCGTGTCGCGGATCGGTGTGCGCCGCTGGGCCCGGCGCGCCGCCTCGTCGGCATAATACCAGTCGAACCCTTCGCCGCCGGCGACATTGGCGGTCAGGTAGTCGAGATTGTGGATGTCACCCCAGCCGGCATCGAGATGGTCCTGCCCGTCGCGCCAGTCGGAGAGCGGCATGTAGTTGTCGATGCCGATGAAATCGATGTTGTCGTCGGCCCAGAGCGGATCGAGATGGAAGAACACGTCGCCCGACCCGTCCTCGGGGTGATAGCCGAAATATTCCGACCAGTCCGCCGCATAGCCGATCTTCACATCCGGTCCCAGAACGGCGCGCACATCGGCCGCGAGCCGGCGCAGCTCCGCCACCGCCGGGAAACCGTTGTCCGCCCCGCGAAGGGTGGTGATGCCCCGCAGCTCCGAGCCGATGCAGAAGGCCGCCACGCCGCCCGCGGCGCGGCACAGATGGGCGTAATGCAGGATGAAGCGGCGCCAGGACCACTCGTCGGGGCCGGTATAGACGATCTCGCCGCCCACCTCGCCGAAATCCTCCGGCCGGGCGGTGCCGAAGAAGGCCGCCACCTCCGCCTCGGCCGCCGCCGTGCCGTCGGGACTGCCGGGACGACCGGGCGCCACCGAGGCGGTGATGCGTCCCCGCCACGGCATCACCGGCTGATCCGCCGCCCCGCTCCACGGGTCGGGCAGGCCGTTTCCCGGCTGGATGTCCATCAGAAGGAAGGGGTAGAACATCACCTCGCCGCCGCGCCGGGCGATCTCGGCGATCGCCTCGCGCACCGCCCCGTCGGCCGGCGTGCCGCCATAGACGGGGCGGCCCTCGGCGTCGCGCGAGACTTCCGCGGCCGCCGCCCGGTCGATGCCGCCGGCGCGCCAGGGCATCGGGGTGCCGTCGGGCGCACGATGCTCCACCTTCGGCCGCACCCGGCAGGCATTCACCCGCAGATCGTCGCCGAACCAGCTCACCACGAGCGAGATGCGCTTCGCCCGCGGCAGCTCGACCGCAAGCGCATCGAGCGACACCGCGAGATCGGGCCGCATCTCCGGCGTGTTGACATTGGACGAGCGGGCCGGCGCCCCCGGCGGCGCGAAATGCACCGGCGTCGTCGCCAGCGCATATTCCCCCGTCCCCGGAATGAGGCAGACCGCGGCGATGTCCTCGCGCGGATGCCGCTCGATGCCCCGCGCCGCATCCTCCACGGCCGCGGCCGGCCGGATCACCTCGAAGGAAAACTGCGGCACGCGATTGCCGAAGGGAGCGAGATCGAGATCCTCGATCACCACATAGGCGATGCCACGATAGGCCGGCACATTCTCCGCCCCTTCCACGGCGGCGATCTTCGGGTCGGGCAGCTGTTCCTCGTCCCCCGGATAGAACCGCATGTCGAGATCCCCCGCGGCAATGCGCCGCCCGTCGGCCCAGACCCGTTCCACCCCGAGCACCGGCCCTTCCCCGAGCGCGATCGCGAGCGACACCGAATAGCTGTAGCGCCGCCGCGTCGGTGCCCCGCCGCCCTTGCCACCGCCGCCCTCGATCGTGACATGCTCCCTGAAGCGGGTGGCCCAGATCACATGCCCCCCCACCCGCATCCGGCCCACATGCCACGGGATCCCGGCGCCTTCTCCCGCTCCGGTGAAGCGGTAGCGGTCGATCCGCCCCGTCTCGACCGGCGCGCTTCCCTCGCCGAGAAGCCGAGCGTCGATCACCCGGCCGAGCGTCGCCCCCACCGCCTGGCCGATGGCGGCGCTCGAAACCCCGAGCACCGCCCCGCCCCACCACGAACCGACCGCCGCACCCGCGGCCGACAAGACCAGCGTCGCCATTCACGCCCTCCCTCGCGCCTCGCGGCGCCTCCATCTGCCCCGGCAGCGCGGACCGGCCCGGCATCCCCGTGCCCCGGAACCACCCCGGCCGGACGATCCTCGCGCCGGACATCCCCCGCCGCCCGCAAACGGTCGGGCGGCACTCGTTGCAGGAGATCTCCCGGCCTGCCGCAGAACGCGCACTCCCGAGAACCCCGCCGAACCGCCCACATCTCCACACCCGATCGCAGACGAAGGCCCGCCGCCAGCACAGGAAACGGAGCGCTCCTCCCCGATCGGCCGCATGTGCCGACGGCCGCACGCCGCATCCGGCCTGCCCATCGCCCCTGCCATCCCGGCAAACCGCGACCGGCCCGCCCCGCATGGCATCCCGCGGGTGCCCCTTCGCTCGCAGCCCCGCCGCCGTCGGCTTTCCCCCTCGGTCGGCGGCACCGCTCTCCCTCCCCGACACCCTGCACGGGAAAGGAACATCTCGGCAGCCGCGTCTGCGGCGGAGGCTCGGCCCGTCCTCCCCGCCTCACGTCCCGGGAAAGCGGAAAGCCGCCACCATCCGCCGGCGCCAGGGCACCGAAAGCGGGCTCTCCACCACCCCGTGCCCGGCATAGGCGTGGATGAAGCGCCCCGCCGCCCCCGGCCTTCCCCGCGACAGGATCCCCAGATGCTTGGCCACCGCGCCCGCGCGCATGCGAAAGAGCAGCACGTCCCCCGGCCGCGCCGCCTCGGGCGGCAGCTCGCGCAGGAGCCGCCGCGCCCCCTGCCACAGCAGCTCCGCCCCCTGCACTTCGCCCCAGTCGGCGCTGTAGGGCGGCAGCGGAACGGGCTCCCGCCCCACCACTTCGCGCCACACCCCGCGCACGAGGCCGAGGCAGTCGCAACCCGCCCCGCGGCAGCTCGCCTGGTGGACATAGGGCGTGCCGAGCCACCGCCGCGCCACCGTCACCACCCGCGCCGCGCGCGCACTCTCGGCCACCGGCACCGTCATCCGAACAGGCTCCCGCCGTCATGCACCTCGCCCGAAGCCGGATATCGCACGATCCACCCTTCGGGCGGCAGATGCGGAAAACCTCGGAAATTCACAAGGTTGTCAAACTTCCTGCGACAGGTCTCGGCCCGCCGGTCGCACCCGGCGAGAAGCCGCACCCGGTCGCCCGCCGCCGGCACCATCGCCGGGCTTTCCCACAGCACCACCCGGCGATTCCCCTCGGCCCGGCCATCTTCGCGCACGACCGCCACATGGCCCGCCGCCGCGCCGTCCAGGATCTCGAGCCGCCCGTGGGTGAACCAGCCCTCGTCGAAACCGTCGCTTCCCCGAAGGAGCAGCACGCGCCCCCCATCCTCGACCGCCGCGATCGCCCATTCGACCCCGTAGCCGGGCGCCTCGAGATCCACCTTGCAACGCGCGTCCCCGAGCACCGCATCGCACCGGCGGTGGAACACCCGGCCCAGGGGCCTCTCGAGCGCTTCGGCCGGGCCGCGGATTTCGGCCTCGAAGGTGCCGTCGCGGCGGATGATTCGCCCGATCGTGCCGCGAAAGACCAGCCGCCGCGCCGCCGGGTCGCGCCAGTCGGCGACCCACGACGCGATCTCCGCCCCGTCCCAGCGCCCCGCGAGAATGTCACCCTCGCGGATCGCCTCGCCGCTCAACGCGCCGAAGACGGCCCCGTTGTCCACCGCCAGCCCGTTCACCGCCTCGAGCGCCCCGGCCTCGAGCGCCGCACCCGCCCGAAAGACCAGCGCGCCGAACCGCCCCCCCGGCGCGATGTCGCGGTCATGGTCGGTGAAGCCGAACACCGCCCCGTCGCGCCGGCGGACGGCGTGAAGCCGCGCCAGCGTCGTCATCTCCCCCGCCGCCGTCGCATCGAAAGCCGCCTCGGCCGCCGGATCGGGCGCGAGAAGCGCCTCCCAGGTCGTCGCATCCATCTCCATTCCTGCCTCCCCGGCTTTCTCAGACGAGAATTTCCACCACCGGCACCGACGGAATCTCCCCGGCCGCAAAGCTCGCCGCCGAGATCTCCAGCTGCATGGTGTCGAACCGCACCGGCACGTCGAAGGCGAACCCGGCCGTCACCTCGGCCCCCGCCCCGGGCGGGGTGGCGAAGATCACCGCCCCTGCCACGGTATCGACCTCGTAATGCTCGCCCTCGACGAGCCGGTCGCCCGCAAGCGCCACGCTCACCGTCCCGGCCACCGGCTTCGTGATCCGCCGCACTTCCTCGACCCCGCCCGAGACGTAACGCTTGACGAGATCGAACCGCACGCGCACCCCGTCGCCCGTGCCGAGGAGCTGGTCGGTCGGCGCCGGTTCCCGCGAGGGAGGGGCCGAATGCCAGTCGCTCCAGTCCTTCCAGCGAAAGCCGCACAGAGGTCCGCGGCGCGCCTCGAAGAAGGCGATCAGCCGCGCCAGATCGTCGAGCGAGCGCAGCCCCAGCCCGGCATCGAAGCGCCGGCGCGAACGGCTCCGGCGCAGGTTGCGCCGTTCGTGGCCCGAAGCCAGCGTCACGATATCCACCTGCCATTCCGGCCCCCCGACCGAGCCGAAGGACAGATCGGCCGGAAAGCGCACCTCGTGAAATGCCGTCACCGCTCCGTCAGTCATTGCGTCCTCCCTGGCGGATCAACCGGCCGATCCGGGCCGCGATCTGGGCTTCGGAGCGCCGGAAGCCCTGCACGTCGGGCGTCGTGACGTTGATGTTGACCTGCACCGGCCGCGCCCCGCCCGCCGCCCTGACGCCGAGCCGGCCATCGGCGCCGCGCACGAGCGGCAGGATCGCCTCCGGGCCGGCCTCGCCCATCAGTCCGAGCCCGCCACGCATGGCAAAGCCGGTCGGCCGATCGACCACGCCGCCCCGGGCGAAGGCCCGCACCGCGCCCCCGTCGATCACCCCGCCCCGAGCGAAGAGCCGCGCGCCGCTCCCCCCGACGAGCGCCTGCACCCCCTGGGCCAGAAGCGCGCCAAAGGCGTTCTGCACCGGGCGGAGCGCCTGATCGAACACGCTGTCGGCCATCGCTCGTCCGAGAAGCCGCAGCGCATCGGTCAGCTTCATGCCGTCGAAGACCAGCCCCTCGAAGGCGCGCCTGAGCCCCGATCCGGCCGCGCGCGCAAGGCGGCTCATCTCCCGCCGCGCCAGTGCCATCTCGCCCCCGAGTCCCGAAAGGTCACGCCGGAAGCTTCCCATTTCCCTGAGCGAGGAGCGCAGCGCCCGTCCCAGCGCCTCGACCTCGCGTTCCATGGCAGCCAGCCGCTCGGCCGCAGCTCCATCACCTTGCCCGGACATCTCGCCTCCTCATCCTGACTGGCCGCCCTTCCGGCCATCCTCGCCCACCGGCTGCGTCCCCGTCGTCCTGTCGTCTTCGGCCGCCATCACACCCCCCACCGCCATCCCTGCACCCGCCGCCATCATCTCCCGCCGGCGCCCCGCCATCGGCCGCGAGCGACAACCGCCCCCGAGCAGCCGCGCCAACGAGCACCGGCCCGCGCCCTGCCGCGCGCCCCCCGTTTTCCACCCCGACAAATGCTGCCGTCACGACACCGCGCCGCCATCTCCCGCCGGCGCTCCGTCCGCCCGCCGCAGCAGCGCCTCGAGATCGGCGAAGCGCCACCGCTCGAACCCGGCGCCGGCGCTCCCGGCAGCACCGGCCATCATCCGCAGCTCCCACGGGGTCAGCTGCCAGAACGTCTCCGGGGCCAGGCGCAGCTCGTGCAACCCGAGCCGCAGCAGCGCCGGCCAGTCGATCGCATCCGTCTTCTCCGCCATCCTGCCATCCTCGCCCGTCATCGCACCGTCCCGCCGTCCTCGCCGCATCTCGCCCGCGCCTTGCCCCACGGCCGGAAGCGGCCGTTTCCCCGAAGCACCTGCGCGGACGAGCGCCGGTCCGCACCCTGCCGCGAGCCCCCGCTCTCCGCCTCGAGAAGCGCCCACCGCCGCCTCACGCCGCGGAGGCGCGCCCGCCCGCTCCGCCCTCGCTGCCGTCCGCGCCCCCGGCGAAGGCCCGCGCCAGCAGCCGACCGGCCGCCGCCACCGCCGCCGGCACCCCGCCGGCGATCTCGGCCGAAGCGAGCCGCGCCGCATCGCCCGGCCAGCCGCCGGCCCTCAGTCCCGCCGCCAGCACCGCCATCACGTCGCGCGCCGAGAAACGCCCTTCCTCGAACCGGGCGACGAGCTCGACCAGCGAACCGGCGCCGAGCGTCTCCTCGAGTTCGGCCAGCGCCCCCAGCGTCAGCCGTGCCTTGCGGGCGGTTCCGTCGATCACGATCTCGACCTCGCCCCGCCACGGATTTTCCGCCATCATCCCCTCCCTGCGCCTGCTGCGGGCCGCCCCGCCCGCTCCCCCGCACCGGCTCAGATCGCCGTGAAGCTCAACGCGCCGGCCGAGGCGAAGCTCATGTCGTAGGTCGCCTCGCCGTCATGGTGACCGGCATATTCGATCGCCGTGATCTGAAACGGCCCCTCGACGATGCCGAAATCGGGGATCACCACCTGCATCAGCGGCGTCTCCCCGTCGAAGAAGACCTGCCGCGCCCGCGCATCCGACGCGGCATCGCGGAAGATGCCGCTGCCCGAGATCTCGGCCGACCGGACCCCGGCCCCGGCCAGAAGCTCGCGCCAGCCGCCGATGCTTTCCACCGAGGTGGCGTCCACCGTCCGCGCATTGAAGGAAAGCCGCGTCGCCCGCAGCCCCGCCAACGTCTCGAAACTGCCGGTTCCGTCGATATCGATCCGCACCAAGAGATCCCTGCCCCGTTGCACCGCCATCGTCTCATCCTTTCATCCTGCCGGCCCTCGCGGCCTCGCCCCGTTCCCGGCGCAGCCGTCGGCCGCAAACCCGTCTCACGGCCCCTCGATCCGGGCCTCGAAGGTCAGGTCGATCACCCGCGTGCCGCTGTTTCCGTCGCGTCGCGCCTTCGCCCCGCGAAAGCGCAGATCGACCAGCCGCCCCGCCCCGAGCGCGAGCGGGGCCCCGTCGAGCGCCGCTTCGATCGCCGCCGCCTCCTCCTTCGCCTGAAGGAACCCCGCCGCCGACGACACCACCCGGATCGTCAGCCGATGCAGCGCCCCGGCCCCCGAGCCGTCCGAACGGTCCTCGACCTCCTCCTCACCGACGAGCGCATGAAGCGCCGGCGGCGTGCCCGCGGGCAGGGCGTCATGCACCGCCGCTCCCAGCGTCGCCGTCACCCTTGCATCGGCCAGAAGCGTAGCCACCACCGCCTGTTGCAGCGCCGCTGCCGCACCGTAGCTCATCGCATCACCTCCTCACGCACCAGGCATTCGAGCCAGAGCCCGGCCGCCCCCGTCTCATGCACCGTCTCGACCACGAACACCCGCGTCCCGGCCCGCAGGCGCTGTCCGGGCCGCGGCCGGGCCGGATCGCCCGGCGGCGCCGCCCGGAGCCGCACCCGGTAGTGCATCGTCGCCCGATCCCCGCGCAGCCGCCCCCGCCCCGCAGGCGCGAGCGTGCCCCAGAGCGTGCCGAGCGCGGTCCAGCCCTCGACGAAGCCACCCGCCCCGTCCGGCGTCTCGCCGCGGCTCTCGAGCACGAAGGGTTGCGCTCCGATCGCCCCCGTCATCGTCCGCCCCCGAGCGAGAGGCGCCGCCAGGGCGCGAGCAGCGCCGCCACCCCCTCAGGCAGCGGACGCGGCATCGCGCCCTCGCCGAGCGCCCCGCGGTGATCGTAGTAATGGGCCGCCAGCATCATCACCGCCCGCGCAAGATCGTCGGGCAGCGCCGCCCAGCTCTCCGCCAGCCCGGCCCGGAAGCGGATCACCGCCCGGCCGCCCGCAGGGATCGCCGGCAGCGCCACGCCCCGGGCCTCCAGCGCCGGCGCCTGGTCGTCGGCCCGAAGCCACCAGCCATCCGCCGCCACCGTCTGCCCCTGCGCATCGACGAGATCGACCCCGTTCACCGCCCGCACCGGCGCAAGCGGCAGCGGCTGGCGTGCCGGCGCGGCCCAGCCGGTGACGGCCAGGGAGAAATCCCGCGCCAGCAGCACCCGCCCGGTGCGCCGCTCCACCGCCGCCATGCCCGCCCGCAGGCACGCCTCGAGCAACCCGTCCTGCACTCCGTCCGACGCAAAACCGCTGCCGAGGCGCAGCTGCGCCCGGAACCCGGCCAGGGGCAGCGCCGCGACCGGCGGTTTCGCCAGCTCCGTCAACTCCATCGCTTCCATCCTTCCGCTTCCTGCACCGACCGGCATGCCCGCCCCTGCCGCCACCTCATCGGCCGGGCCCGGCTCAGGCCACGTCGAACTTGAGGAGCTTGATCGCGGCGAAATCGGTCACGTCGCCCCCCACACGCCGCGTCGCGTAGAACAGGACATGGGGCTTGGCCGAGAACGGATCGCGCAGGATCCGCATGTCCGGGCGCTCGGCGATGGTGTAGCCGGCGTTGAAGTCGCCGAAGGCGATCGCCGTCGCGCCGGTGGCGATGTCCGGCATGTCCTCGCAGATCACCACCGGATAGCCCATCAGCCGCGCCGGCTCCTGGGCCGCAAGACCGTCGGACCAGAGGAAGCGGCCATCGACATCCTTCATCTTGCGCACCACGCCCGCGGTCTTCGAATTCATCACGAAGGTTCCGTTGGCGCGGTAGCGGGCGCCGAGGGCATAGACCAGATCGACGATCACGTCCGCCGGCCGCGTCGCGTCGAAATCGCCGGCCACGCCGGTGGGGATGTAACCGATATTGCCCCAGCTCCAGCCGGCATTGTCCACCTGCGGATGGGCGAGGAAGCCCGTCGGCTTGTCCACCCCGTCCCCGGAGATGAACGCCGCCGATTCGGCTCGGGCGAACTTGTCGCCGATGCGCTCGGCCAGCCAGCCCTCGATGTCGAAGGCGCTGTCGTCGAGCAGCCGCTGCGACACCTTGGGCATGGCCGAGAGCTCGTGCAGCACCACCGAGATCCGGTCGATCTGGGGCGTCGCCGTCTCGGCGACCGGGCCCGCCTCCGTGCCCCAGCCCGCACCGATGTCGGCATGGTCGATCAACACGTCGAAACTGCCGCTCTCGACCTGGACCACCTTCGCCACCTGCCGCAGCGACGAGGCGCCGCGCAGCACGCCCTCGATCCGCTCGGCGGTCTGGGGATCGACGAGATAGCCGCCATCGGCCGCCACCGAGGTCACCATCCCCTTCCCTTCGAGCCCCAGCGCCTTGAGCGCGCTGTCGTCACCGGCCCGCACATAGGCCGCGAAGGCCTTGCGATGGGGAGCCTCCTCCCGCTCCGCAGCCCCGAGGGGCGGGCGATTCGTTTCCGTCATCCTGTGCTCAAGCATGGTCATCTTCTCTTCCTGTCTGTTGATCCGCTCGAAGATCGCGTCCTGCATCGCCGCCACCTCGCCGAGAAAACCCGCCAGCTGCGCCTTCACTTCCATCAGGGCCATCGCCTTCCTCCTTGCCCGTTCCGCTGTCCGTTCATGTCAGCATCCCCCGCATCCGGCCGGCGGCGATCACCGCCCCCGCCGACCCCCCCTTGCCGCCCCGCCGGCCCTCGGCCAGGAGCTGCCGCGCCTCGGCGAGAGCATCGGCCAGCAACCCGGCCACCGCCGCCCCGGCCGCCTCCTCCGGTTCCGCGGCCGGCAGGACGCCGCCCTTGCCGAGCCGGGCCAGGGGCTGCATCGGGAAAGTCACCAGCGACACTTCCCACAGCTCGATCTCCTTGAGGTGCCGCAGCCCCCTGTCGTCCTTCTCGGCCCGGATGACGCGATAGCCGATCGAGAGCCCGTCCACCGCACCGGCCTCGATCAACGCCCTGGCCTCGCGCCCGCGCTGCACCGCCTCGAGGAGACGGCCTCGGACACGGAGCCCGCGTTCGTCCTCGCGCACTTCCTCCCACACGCCGATCGGCTCGCGCGCATCGTGCTGCCAGAGCATCCGCACGGCCCGCCCGCTCCTCCGCAGCGCCTCGAGACCCGCGGCATAGGCACCCTTCTCGACCACGTCGCCTCCCGCATCGGGCACGCCGAACACCGAGGCATGGCCCTCGATCACCGCCCCGTCCGAGAGCGACAGTCCCTCACCGAAGCGGCAGAACTTCGTTTCCAGATCCGGCGGACCGCACCAGCTCACCATCTCGTCCATCCCGTCCTCCTTCTGCCTCACCCTGCCCCCATCCTGAGCAGGGCATAGACCCCTTGCGTCAGCACGAAGCCGACCACGCCGAACACCGCCAGCCACAGCCGCCGCTCGAGCCGTTCGAGCATGCTCTCGATGGCGTTGAGCCGCCGCTCCAGCGCCTGCCAGCGTTCGTCGGTGATCCGTTCATGGGCCTCGATCCTGAGCGCCGCCTCGAACGGTTCGTAGAGAAAGCGCGAGCCGCCCGCCCGTCGTTGCGCCCCGCTCATGGCGCGCCCTCCCCGTCCCGCTTCCCGCTCCGCGGCGGCAGGCCGAGCAGGGCGCGCTTCTCCTCGGCATCGAGGAAATCGGCCGAGGCGATCCGCTGCCATTCGGCGTCGCGCTCCTCGGCCAGCGCCGGCACCTTGTCGAGATCGGGCCGGATGACGATCCGCTCGCCACCGAGCGCGCCGAGCCAGTTGCCGAGTCGTCCGAGCACCCGCCGCGCCAGGGGCAGCACCGTAAGCCGGAAGAAAGCCCGCCCCGCCTCGCGGTAATTGGCATAGGTGTTGTCCCCCGGCAGGCCGAGCAGCATCGGCGGCACGCCGAAAGCGAGCGCGATCTCGCGCGCCGCCGCCTCCCTCATGCGGAGAAACTCCATCTCCTGGGGGCTGAAGCCCATCGGCTTCCAGTCGAGCCCGCCCTCGAGCAGCATCGGCCGCCCGGCATTCCGCGCCCCCTGGTGGAAGTTCTCCAGCTCCTCGACGAGACGGCGATACTGGTCGGGCGCAAGGCGCGCCTGCCCGTCGCCGCCGCGATAGACCAGCGCCCCCGAGGGCCGCGCCGCATTGTCCAGAAGCGCCTTCGACCAGGCGGATGTGGCGTTGTGAATGTCGATCGACCGGGCCGCCGCCCGCAGCGGAGAGAAGCCGTAATGATCGTTGCGCGGGTCGATCATCCGCACATGGCAGATCGGCCCCGCCCCCGGCACGCCGGCCGGGAAGCGCAGCTTGCGGTTGCCGATGCGGTATTCGAAACCCGTGGGCCAGCCATCCTTGCCGACCACCACCGCCATCCGGTCGGAGCGCAGCACATGCAGCTCCTGCGGCAGCCCCGGCGCCTCGCCCGGCACCGCCTCGAGATACCCGTCCCCGGTCAGCACCAGCTGGAGGAACAGCGCCTCGAGAAAATCGGCCCGCCCCTGTTCGGCATTGGGGCGCTCCAGGAGCCCGATCACCGGATGGGCCGCCCAGCGCACCTCCCCGTCGCCGACGACGAGCGGCAGATCGGCCGCCGCCTCCGCGATCAGCCGCGCCGCCCGGTAGGCCACCGGATTGACGGCGAAACCACCCCGTATCAGCGAAGCCGCATCCCCCGGTGTCCAGACCGCGCGCCCGCCGCTCTCGAGCGCCAGGAGCGCCGCCGTCGCCGAGGCCTTGGCCTCCCCGGCACCGCTCCCCGCCCTGCCGGCCGCCGCCGTCTCCCTTCTTTTCAACCTGCTGAACAGATCGAGTGCCATTCGCCGCTCCTCACTTCTTCTTCCTGCCGCCGCCGACCCTTCCGACACGCCGCCCCGGCCTCCCGGGGCCTAAAGGGACGCCCGGCCGGCGCCCCTTCTCCCGCGCCGCCCCTCTTTCCCTTCGCCGCCCGCGCCGCACCGCCCGCATGAGAGACGCAGACCCGGCGCGAAAGCCCCCAACGCCCGCTCCGTGCCGGAACGCTCCTGACGATCGATCACCGCGACATCGGCCTCGGTGCCAACGCTCGCCCTCGTCGGCCTTCGCCCATCGCACCGGCCGCCACCTCGCTGAAGGAGGGGCAGGCCCGGCTCGAATGCTCCCGATGCCCGAGCGCACAAAACGCCCCGGCCGTCCGCTCTCCCGGGGCCGAAGGCAACGCCCCGGTCGCGCGGAGCCGGCATTTCCGATCGACTCTCCTGTCCGAAAGATCCTTCCCCGACGCCGCCCCGGGATCAGAGCATGCGGATCCGCGGCTCGCCCACCGGTGCCGGCCCGTCGATCATCAGCGCCCAGACGAGGGCGTCCACCCGGTCGGGGCTGCCGTCACCCTCGAAGCCGCGGAGCGTCATCCGCTCCATCTGGGCCTCGAGCGCCGCGAGCCCCGGCAAATGCGTCACCCGCCCCTGTTCGTAGAGCGCCGCCACCGGCTCGGCCCGAGCCCCCTTGCCCCGGCGCGCCCGCACCTTCCTGACCGGCACCAGCGGGTCGATCTGGCGCAGCACCGCCTCGACCATGTCGCCCCCCTGGTTGACCTCGGCCACGATCATGTCGGCCTCGAATTCCTGCAGGGCCGCCACCGCCGCCCGGGCCCAGCGGGCGGGCGACGCCGCCTTCACGCTGCGATCGGCCAGCACCACCGCCCGCCAGCTCTCGCGCGGCCCCTCGGTTCGTGCCCCGGCCACGATGATGCCGCAGGCGTCCGAACCCGCATGCCCCGTCGCCGGCGGATCGACCCCGACGACCACGCGCCCGAGAGCCCCCGGCTTCCCGCCACGGCATCGCTCGAGCAGCGCCGGCGGCCAGAGCGCCCCTTCCACCGTCTCCAGCAATTCGCCCCCGAGCTCCTGCCGTCCGAGCCGCGTGCCGCCGTAGCGCGCCTTGACCGCTGCCAGAAAGCTTTTGGCCAGATGCGCCCGGTTGGCCTCGGTCGGCGCACGGGTCACCACGGTATCGTCCATTGCCAGAAGCTCCCGGAGCACCGGCACGTTGCGCGGCGTCGTGGTAACCACCTGCTGCGGGTGCCGTCCGAGCCTGAGCGCGAATTGCAGCATGTCCCACGTTTCCCGCGCCCGGCGCCACTTGGCAAACTCGTCGAGCCAGGCCGCGTCGAATTGCGGGCCGCGCAGCGCCTCGGGTTCGGTCGCCGAATGCAGCTGGGCAATCGCCCCGTTCGGCCAGACGAGCCGGCGCCGCGTCGCTTCCCATTTCGGCCGCCGGTCGGGAGGAGAACAGGCAAGGATGCCGCTGTCGCCGAAGATCATCACCTCCCGCGCCTGGTCGTAGGTCTCGCCGATGAGCGCCAGCCGCCGCGCCCGGCCGCGGCCCATGGGCGTCGTTCCCTCGACCATCGCCCGCACCCATTCGGCCCCCGCCCGGGTCTTGCCCGCCCCGCGGCCGCCGAGGATCACCCAGCTGCGCCAGTTGCCCGGCGGCGGCAGCTGATGATCGAGTGCCCAGAAGTCGAACAGCCAGGGCAGCGCCCGCAGGGCGTGGCCCGACAGACCGGCCAGAAAGCGGTCAGCCCTTCTCGGCGGCCCGGAGGCGATCCAGGCGGCGGCGGACTTCTTCCCGGGCCTTGGCAAGATCGATGGCTGCATCATCGGCACGCCTCCCCACCGTCTTCATCTGCTCCTCGATCTTCATCTCGAGCTCGAGCGCCGTCTGGAACGCCTTGGCATAGGAACGCAAAAGCGCATCCGTTTCCTTCACCGCCTCCACCTCGCCCGTCCGCAGTCGCGCAACCAGCCCCGCCAACGCATCGGACAGCACCGCGTAATGCCCTCGCGCCTTCTTGAGCAGGGCCCTGACCGATCCGCCGATCCGCTCCCGCGCCCCCTTCTTCCTTCCCGTCATCCTGCCTCCCGTCTTGCCTTGTGCCGATGGTGTGGCCGCACCGCCCCGCCCGACGGAAAACGCTCCTCCGGCAGGCCGAAGGAGCGTCCGTTCCTGGCCCGATGCCCGACTGCCGGTGCCACGAGCGACCGACGACCGCAGCAACCGCGCACCATTTGCGGGCCGGGTCCGACCTCCCAGACGAAAACGCTCCCGCGGGCCGGGCCCGAAGGAGCGCAGGAAGTGGAACCGTCATGCCGGCAGGGCCGCCTCGGGCCCATTTCCGCCATCTTGGCGAGAGATATACCCCAGGGCGTTCTCTTGGTCAAGAAGAATCTTTCAGGTTGAGTTGCCGCCGCAGCCTCTCCCCCTCTCCCGATCCGCAGCAACCACAGGTCAGCCATTTGATTACACATGAAAATCATTCCGACCAGGCATTGCCCGCAGGCAGCGTGCGCACCCCCGCGCGCACCGACCGGACCGCCGGTCAACGCGTCTTCTGCGCCCTTTGGCGTTCCTTCTCGATCCGCCGCCACTTGCGGACATTGGCCGCATGTTCGGCATTGCTGCGGGCGAAGACGTGCCCGCCGGTGCCGTCGGCCACGAAATAGAGGTAATCGGTCTTCGCCGGGTGAGTCGCGGCCCAGATCGCATCGCGCCCCGGATTGGCGATCGGCGTCGGCGGCAGGCCGGTGATGACATAGGTGTTGTAGGGCGTCCTGCGCTTCAGCTCGCTCACCCGGAGCCCGCGGCCGAGCGGTCCCTTGCCCCCGGTGATGCCGTAGATCACCGTCGGGTCGGTCTGAAGCCGCATCCCCTTGCGCAGGCGGTTGACGAAGACCGAAGCGATGATCGGCCGTTCCTCGGGCTTGCCGGTCTCCTTCTCTATGATCGAGGCGAGGATCAAGGCTTCCTCGGGGCTCTTGAGCGGCAGGTCCGGGTCGCGTTTCTCCCAGGCCTCGGCAAGGATCTTGCGCTGGCGCTCCATCATCCGCTCGATCAGCGTCTGCCGCGCCGTTCCGCGCACATAGTCGTAGGTGTCGGGAGCAAGCCAGCCCTCGGGCGGAATTTCCCCGATCGTGCCGGCAAGCCCCTCCGCCGCCTTCAGCCGCTCGACCACCTGCCAGCTCGTCAGCCCCTCGGGAATGGTGATCCGCCGCGCCAGCGCCCTGCCCGAGGTGAGAATGTCGAGCACGGCGCGCATCGATGCCCGGGCCGGAATCGCGTATTCGCCCCTTTTCAGCGCATTCGCCTTGCCGACGAGCCGCGCCCCGATGCGGAACACCCGCGCCGATCGCACGATCCCTTCCTGCTCGAGCCGCTCGGAGACCGGCCACAGCCGATCCCCGGCCTTCACCTCGAACACCGTATCCGTCACGAGCGGCCCCGGCCTCTCGAACTCGCGCCACGCCCAGCCCAGCAGGCCGGCAAGGACGAGACCGAGCACCACCAGCAGCGCCAGGGCATTGGCCGCGAGCCACCGCGCGAAGCCCATGTGTCAGCCCTCGAAACGCTTGAGGACCAGGGTGGCGTTGGTGCCGCCGAAACCGAAGGAATTGGACATGGCGACATCGATCTTCCGCTCCCGCGGCGCGTTCGGCGCCAGATCCACCGGCGTTTCCACCGCCGGATCGTCGAGGTTGATCGTCGGCGGCGCCACCTGGTCACGGATCGCCAGCGCCGCGAAGATCGCCTCGATCGCCCCCGCCGCCCCGAGGAGGTGACCGGTGGCGGACTTGGTCGAGGACATGGTGACCCTGCCGGCCGCATCGCCCAAGAGCCGCTCCACCGCGCCGAGCTCGATCACGTCGGCCATGGTCGAAGTGCCGTGCGCATTGATGTAATCGACATCCTCCGGCGCGAGCCCCGCCCGCTCGAGCGCCATCTTCATCGAGCGGAACCCGCCATTGCCGTCCTCGGGCGGTGCGGTGATGTGGTGGGCGTCGCCGGTCATGCCGTAGCCCACCACCTCGGCAAGGATCTTCGCTCCGCGGGCCTTCGCGTGCTCGAGCTCCTCGAGAACGACCACCCCCGCGCCTTCGCCCATCACGAAGCCGTCGCGGGCGCGGTCCCAGGGGCGGGACGCCGCCTTCGGGTTGTCGGCAAAACCGGTCGAAAGCGCCTTCGAGGCATTGAAGCCGGCAATGCCGATCCGGCAGATCGGGCTCTCGGCGCCGCCGGCCACCATCACGTCGGCATCGCCCCACTGGATGATGCGGGCCGCATCGCCGATGGCATGCGCACCGGTCGAACAGGCGGTGACGACGGCATGGTTCGGCCCCTTGAAACCGTAGCGGATCGACACCTGCCCCGAGGCCAGGTTGATGAGGGCACCGGGTATGAAGAAGGGCGAAACCCGCCGCGGGCCGCGTTTCTCGATCAGCAGCGCCGTCTCGGCGATCGACCG
>Ga0256839_1000557_pt1 | contig 48015 bp, 44 predicted proteins | sample 354166metaG_FD_185968 | JGI IMG/M metagenome (GOLD analysis project Ga0256839, IMG submission 185968) | Hydrothermal vent microbial communities from Mid Atlantic Ridge, Atlantic Ocean - 354-166 | ecosystem: Environmental > Aquatic > Marine > Hydrothermal vents | place: Atlantic Ocean: Mid... | reverse complement strand
TCGAGAAGCCCCTCAACTTCGCGGAGGACGCGCAGCGCTTGGGCGGTGACCTCGGGCCCCACCCCGTCCCCCGGCAGCACGACGATGCGGTAGCGATCCTTCATGGGTCGTCTCGCATTATAGACGATCGCCGTACGGATTGCACTTTCTCGCCAAAGGATCTAGACTAAGGGCACGATGCGAGAGGTGGCCCGGGCGCTCATCGAGACGGAATCCGTGCTCATCCGCCCGGAGGAGCCTTTCCGGCTGGCCTCCGGGAGGATCTCGCCCGTGTACGTGGATTGCCGTCGGCTTCTCTCCTTCCCCGAGGAGCGGGCCTTGATCGTGGAGGCCCTCGCCCGGCTCGTGCGCACCGAGCTGCTCGGTGCACAAATCGAAGTGCTGGCGGGCGGCGAGACGGCGGGGATCCCCTTCGCGGCCCTCCTGGCTGCACGATTGCAGATGCCGATGATCTACGTCCGCAAGGCCCCCAAGGGCTACGGGCGGGCGGCCCAGATCGAGGGCGTCCTCCGCGAGGGGCAACGCGTGCTCTTGGTGGAAGATCTGGTGACGGACGGCGGGAGCAAGCTCGCTTTTCGAGAGGGGATCCGGAGGGCCGGGGGCGTGGTGGAGCACTGCGTCTGCGTGTTTGAGTACTACAGCGAGCGGGCCGGATTGGACGTGGCCCGCAGGCGGCTGGCCGAGCACGGCATTCGGCTGCACAGCCTCACCCACTGGGACGAGATCCTCGAAGAGCTGGAATCCCGCCGCACCATCTCGCCTGCGGAGCACGAGACGATCTTGGAGTTCCTACGCCGTTTGAAACGAGAAGCGGATCCCCCCCGTCCTGACTCTACCCTCCCCGCTTGACGGACCCCTGATCCCTTCTGTACAATAAAGCAACCCAGGCAAGGGTCGGTAGCTCAACTGGCAGAGCAGGCGGCTCTTAACCGTCAGGTTGGGGGTTCGAGTCCCTCCCGGCCCACCATCTTTCATGTCTGCTCTGGATTCACCCCCGATCTCTGAGATCGATCCCCCCCATGTGCCCTCAGGGGGGGACGGAGGTCATCCCCCTGACGTGTAAAGTTCGCCGTCGGGCGAGCCATCGTCCCGCGAACCCTCTGCGCGCTTGGCCTATCCTATCCCTAGCCTCAGCGAACTTCGGCGTTGACGGCGAGGCTTCAGGATCAGGCCAAGCTCTCGTATCAGGAGGGATACCGCTATGAGATACGCTTTCTACGCAAGGAAAGTCCGCCGGTCGAGCAGCCTCGGGCTCTTGGGGGTGGTCCTGCTTCTGGGGCTCACCGCCTGCGGCTGGGAGCCGATCGTCCCCCCGCCGGAGGCCTCGGCTCCCGAGGATTCCCCCGCTCCCGGCCTCCAGGTGGAGATCGTCTACGAGTGCCCCGAGTGCGTGCAGGCCGAGGGGGGCACGGGCGTGGCTCCTCTAACCCTCACGTTCCAAGCCGCCGTGGACCTCCCCGATCCCGAGGCGGAGGAGGTGCTCATCTACAGCTGGGACTTCGGCGACGGGACCAAGGACGAGGGAGAACGCGTGACCCACACCTTCGAAGCCCCCGGCGACTACCGGGTGCGGCTCACCGTGGTCACCTCGCAGGGGCGCGAGGCCCGGGCCGAGACGTGGATCGCCGTCGCCCCCGAGCCCGACACCACCCCGCCGCCGCAGCGGGACTTCGCCGCAGGAGAGCTCTGCGAGTTCGAGCGTCTCCTCCCCGGCGAGATCCGCGTGGGCGAGCGCTTCCAGGTCCAGGTGACCCTCACGCTCAAGCAGGACGTGCAAGTCGTCACCTGGGAGGACAACGTCTGGTTCCCGCAATTCCGCTTGTTGCACGAGCCCTCGGCCCTGTGGATCACCCGCAAGGCGGGGGAGAGGTATGTGCTCGTCTACGACGTGGAGCTGTGGCAGGAGCCCCCGGAGGAGGTGTGGATGAGCGGGACTGTAAGCTGCAACCCCGGCGGGTTCTCCGAGTCGGAGGTGCTCACCGTCCGTTCCGAGCTCAACGTCGTCCGCGAGCCCGCCCCGGACCCGGACGCCGAGCCCGAGGGCTGAGCGGAGCGGGGTGAGGCCCTCGGCCCCATCGATCGCGGGCGGACCGCTTGCCCCAAGGCCCCTCCCAGCGTATAGTGCTATCCACACTGGCAGAGACAGGGAGGGGTCTTCGATGCAGGATCGGGATGCCGTCTTCGACCACATCGACGCGCACTCGGAGGAGATCGTCGAGCGCTTGGTGCGCTTGTGCCGCCAGCCGAGCGTCTCCGCCCAGAACCTGGGGTTGGAGGAGTGCGCTCGGCTCGTCCGGACGATGATGGAGGAGGTGGGGCTCTCGGCGGAGATCCTGCCCCTTACCGAGGGCCCGCCCGTGGTGCTGGGGCGCTACGAGCGCCCCGGGGCCCCAAAGACCCTGGTCTTTTATAATCACTACGACGTCCAGCCGCCGGAGCCCTTGGAGCTGTGGGAGAGCGACCCCTGGGCGGCGGAGATCCGCGACGGGAAGGTCTACGCCCGCGGCGCGGCGGACAACAAGGCCAACATCGCCTCCCGGCTCTCGGTGGTCGACGCCTTCCTTGCGACGCAGGGGGAGCTGCCCTGCAACCTGATCTGGGTCGTCGAGGGCGAGGAGGAGACGGGAAGCCCCCACTTCCCCGAGTTCGTGGAGCGCTACGGCTCCCGGGTGCGGGGTGACGGGGCGATCTGGGAGTTCGGCGGTCTCGACTACGGCGACGTCCCCGCCGTCACCCTGGGGCTTAAGGGGATGCTCTACGTCGAGCTCTCCGTGCGCACCTTGGGACGGGACGCCCACTCCGCCAACGCCGCCATCGCCGAAAACCCGGCGTGGCGACTCCTCCGCGCGTTAAGCACCCTCCAGGACGGGCTCGGGCGGATCACCGTCGAGGGCTGGTACGACGAGGTGCGCCCCTTCACCCCGGAGGAGCTCGAGGCCCTGGAGAAGGAGCCCCTGGACGAGGAGCAACTTAAGCGCGACTTGGGGATCTCGCAGTTCCTGCGGGGCCTTACGGGCTTGGAGCTCAAGAAGGCGCTCGCGGGCGCGCCGACGGCCAACCTCGCCGGGATCTGGGCGGGCTACACGGGGGAGGGCCACAAGACGGTCCTGCCCGCCGAGGCCCACGCCAAGATGGACTTCCGCCTGGTCCCCGAGCAGGACCCCAAGAAGCTCGCCCGGCTCCTCCGAGAGCACCTGGAGAAGCACGGCTTCGGGGACGTGCAATTGAAGATCCAAGCGGAGACCCCCGCGGCCCGCACCCCGATCACGGACCCCATCGTCAAAGTGGCCGCGGAGACGGCCCGCGAGGTCTTCGGCAAGGAGCCCAACATCCACGTAAGCTCCGCGGGCTCCGGTCCGCTCTACTACTTCACGGACGCGCTGAAATTGCCCACGGTGGCCATCGGCTGCAACCACCCCTACAGCAACACCCACGCGCCGAACGAGAACCAGCGCATCGACGTGCTCATCCAGGGGACGAAGTGGATCGCCGCCGTCGTGGCGCGCTTCCCCTCCGCGTAAAGTCAAGGGGGAGGGCACAGGCCGGGGTCGGGCGCACGCACGATCGATCCCTCCACGCCCAGGAAGAGGGGAGCCCGACCCCGGCCCATCCGGAGAGGTCGCTACATGTCCAGCCATCGCCCTCAGTGTACGGGGCCTCCTGCGGAAAGGGAGGGACACCCCACCCGCAGGACGGACTCCTTCACGTCTTGAGGGGAGGAAGTCCGTCCCGTCGGGGAGGGGCGGGATTCGGCTAGAATGGGGCCGGTCGCGGATCGCGGCCCAAGGCCACGAGAAAGGGGGAGCGCGAGATGGTGCCGCTTGGGATCTCTGCGGCCCTGCAGGGACCGGAGCCGGTAGAAGGGGGAAGCCGACTTCAGGAGGTCTTCGATCAGCTTTTGACGTTCTTGTACGCCGCCGCCCACTGGTTCGGCCAGCTGGTGGTCGGGCTCATCCAGCTCATCCTGGGGGAGACGATCCCCGAGAGCACCTTCGACGGGCTGGTGGACCCCATCGGGTTCCTCATCCTGCTTACGATCTTCCTGGCGCTGGCGGAGGTGGCCAAGAAGATCGCCTGGCTGGTGGTCATCGTGGGCTGGGCCCTGATCCTAGTGCGGGTCCTGGTGGAGATCTTCGGGTAAGCCGCCTCTCTCCCATCACGCCGGGGGCATCGGGGGCAGGCGGCGCTTGTGCTCGCTGGCCTGCATCAGATCCCAGACGCGCTGGACGATCTTCTTGCGGGTCTTTAGGGCCTTTACCGTCCGGTTGATCGACATCCGCCGGTCGTGGAGGCAGTGGAGGATCTTGTCGAGCTCTTCGTACGAGAGGCCGAGCTCCTCCTCGTCCGTCTGGCCGGGCCACAGGCCCGCCGAGGGGGTCTTCTCGAGGATCTTTTGGGGGATCTTCAGGAAGCGGGCGAGCTGGCGGACCTGGGTCTTGTACAGATGCCCAATAGGGAGGATGTCGACGCCGCCGTCGCCGTATTTCGTGTTGCCGCAGAAGGCGGTATAGCCGTTGCGCTCTACCAGGAGGTTCTCGTAGGGGGGCACGGAAGGGCACCACACGACGCCCTCGTAGGGAACGCGACTCATGTTGTCGGGCGTGAAGGTGAGGTTCCGTGCCCTGGGGCTGATGCAGACTTCGTAGAGGCCCCGAGAGCGGATCGTCTTGCCTCCATAGTGGGAGACCTTGGGGGGCTTCCACTGCACCCGAGCGTGCTTCCCCAGCTTTTGGCAGAGCTCCACCATCTGAAAGGCCAAGCGAAAGGAGGTCGTGTAGAACATCCGCCCTCCCGAGCTTCCGTCGCTGTCCATCAAGCCTTCAAAGAGGGGTTCCAAGGCTTCGGCGGGCCAGCACAGCACCCAGGGGGGAATGCGTTTGTTCTGCGCCCCGTGGCCGCATTCCTCGAAGAGGGCGGCCAGAGCGCGGTTGGTGAAAACGAGCTGGGTTGCGGTCTCGGTCACCGCGACTCCATAGCGTTGAAGCAGTCGATGGAGTCGGGGACGGACGCGACTATGAGCGGAAACCCCAATGTGGATACGGATGGCCTCGTAAAGCTTCGTGCGGGGACGGCAAAGCGCAGCTGGCAGGGGGGAGAAGCGTCCGTCCGGCGTTCGGTATCTCCAGCGTTCGGGAGCCGAGAGGGCGCTTTGTACCGGCACGGCGACTCGGGGGTGAGCCAGGTGCCCGTCTCCGATGAAGATTCCCAGCAGATAGAGGAGGTCCTCTGTGGCCATTCGCACGGGGGGATGGGCCTGCGGAGCTAAGGGCTTGTCTAGGAACTCCGCAGTATCCACTTGGGAGGGAGCCGGTTCGGCTCCCCGCCACGGCTCCGGGGTGGGAATGCAGATTTGACCGGCTTGGAAGCAGCTCTCAGCCGTTCGGAACCCCAAGGAGCCCCTCCCGTGGTTGCGACGGATTAGAAGTCGATGGTTCGGGGTCACCATCAGATCCAATCGGTTGGTGCGAATCGCGATCATCTCCCCCCGGTAGGGGAAGACGTGAACGGCCTCTACGGGCACCTCCACGACCCTTTGGGTATGGGGATCGAGGGAGAAGACCGTCATGCCGGGGGCCAGCTCCCAATAGTGCTTGGGACCCTCCGGAGTGAGGGCCCGAGTCTTCTCATCATAGCAGTAGTAACCAGTTAAAAGCTCGCTCTTATTCCCCGTCCCCAGCACGAGGCCGTTCTCGACGTTGGCCACGAAGTAGTTGACGACCATCCGCAGGCGGGGCTTCACGTTGGCCCAGGCCCGTCGATCTCCCCGGAGGCCCACGTCCTGAAACGTCTCCCGGAAGGCCTCCAAGGGCTTGTGGATGGAGATCCTGCGGCACAGAATCCCCAAGGAGCGGGCCAGCTCCTCCGCGTCCTCCATGTCTTGGGGGTTCGTCGACTCCTCGTCGGGCAGGAGGTGGGAGACGACACGTCCGGGGCCGAGCGCGCGCACCGCGAGGGCGGCCACCACCGAGGAGTCGATCCCGCCGGAGAGGGCGATCACGCCCTTCTCGCAGCCGGAGCGCTCCAGCTGCTCTTGCAGAAACGCCTCGATGGTGGCAGCGGTTTGAGCGGGATCCTCCAGCCGTAAGGAGATCCTCATAGGCGGCGTATGATAGTCGATCCCCCGCGGCGCGCGCAAGCCCCTTCGTGTCCCGATCCGTCGGATCGAGTATGGCTAAGGCCTGTTTCCCTTGAAGACCACCAGGGTTCCGGTCATGTCCGCGTGCCCCACGCCGCAGAAGTTCGTGCACAGGAACCGAAATTCTCCGGTGCGATCGACGGTGAGCTGGATCACCTTGACGTTCTCTTCCGGTTCGTGAGGGATCAAAACCTCCACGTCGTATCCCTCGAGGAAGAAGCTGTGATCGAGCACCGAGGTCTCATGCTCCCCCGTCCCCTGGGGGTTCATCTCGTCGTGGGCAGCGCTATGAGCGATCTTCCAAGCTTCCCCATACTTCTCTTGGAAGAAGGGGGCGAAGCGCTCCTCGTAGCGCTCGTGCAGATCCGGGTTTCCCGCCGCGTTGCGCACCACCAACGTAAGGCGCGTCCCTACGGGGACGAAGATCCGAGATCCTTGCGCCCCCGGCGCGATCTCCGCGCGCACGCCGGGGCCGGGCTCGAGCACCTCCGGCACCCATCCCCAGTGGAAGGCGTTCAACACCACCGTGGCCTCGGGCACCTGTCCGACACTCCCTTCGTTCGGATCCCTCAAGCCTAGGGCAAACAGTCCCCACCCGAACGCTAGTCCCACGACCAATCCGAGTCCTAGGGGCAGCCAACTCCCCTTCCCCCTCCTCGGTCCCCCGCGGCCGGGGGTCGTTGGGCTCCGCTCCTCGCCGTGCTGGCGCTCCAAAGTCGTGCTCATGATGCATACCTCCTTCTTCTCGTTCGTGGCTACGTGCGTCTGCTTGCTCCTTCGGTTTCCCACCGAGAATCCGTCGATAGGGTCCCCCTTGCCCACCTCCCCTCACGGGAGGAGGCAAGGCGAGAGGCATAAAACCCGTTTCGCTCTGAGGTCAAACTCTCCGAGTTCAGCTATGGATAGGAACGAGGCGGGGTGGACGTTCGAGGGCCTCCGGGAAGAGGGAGGAGACCTCCCAGGCCCCTTTCGGGGCGAGGAGGCCAATTCGGGGGACGAGCGAGTGCAGGGTCGGCGAGGCCAGGGAGAAGCAGTTCCCATCGGGCGCATGGCAGCAGACCCCCCCATCCCAAGGAGGGGTCAGCAGACCCTCGCTGTGAGCGGTCGCCAGGAAGAGGAACAAAACCAGCGGGAGAACCGTCAGAACCCGCAGCAGGTCCTTCCACTCCCCCTTCCGAGCGACCGGCCTCACCCTCGGCATCGTCCTCTCCCTTATTCGCATGTGCTGCCTGAAATAGAATCGATCGAGCGTCGCAAGCGGAGGTGTAGCGTAGACGTGGCGGTATTATACCCGCCATCGGAGGACCTTTGCACACTCGTCCCAGGCTGCGGGGAGAGTCGGAAGTTGATCCGATCCTTCCCCAGGGGCTAGAATGCCCTGGGACAGACTGAGATCGAGATTCAGACTCAGAGCGAAGGAGGATTTTCATCCCGATGGACTTCGAGTTGAGCGAGGAGCACAAGTTACTCAGGCGCACCGTGCGCAAGTTCGCCGAGGAGACGATCCGCCCCGTCGCGGAGAAGTACGACGAGGAGGCGAAATACCCCTACGAGATCGTGGAGGAGGCCAAGAAGCTGGGCTTGATCGCCCCCGCGATCCCCGAGCAGTACGGCGGCGCGGGGATGGACTTCTTGGCTCAAGCCATCGTCATCGAGGAGCTGTTCCGGGGCGATCCCGGGATCGGGCTGGCCATCAGCGCCCGGATCTTCGGGAGCGACATGCTCCTCGAGTTCGGGACCGAGGAGCAGAAACAGAAGTATCTCGTCCCGGTGGCGAAGGGCGACCGGGTGATGGGCGCGGCGATCACCGAACCCGAGGCCGGCTCGGACGTGGCGAGCATGAAGACCCGCGCCGAGCGCCGGGGGGATCACTACGTGCTGAACGGCACCAAGACCTTCATCACCAACGGGACGATCGCCGACTTCTTGATCGTGTTCGCCCGCACCGACCTCAACCCGCCCGAGCGGCACATGGGGATCACCGCCTTCATCGTGGAGACGGATCGGGAGGGCTTCCTCGCCGAGCCCTTGAAGAAGAAGATGGGCATCCGCGCCTCCGATCTGGCCGAGATTACCCTCAAGGACGTCCAAGTCCCGGCGGAGAACGTCGTGGGCCAGGAGGGGATGGCCTTCTATCACCTCATGCAGTTCTTCGCCCGCGGGCGGGTGGCCGTGGCCGCCCAGGCCGTGGGGATCGCCCAAGGGGCGTTCGACGAAGCGTTCAAGTACGCCCAGGAGCGCCAGCAGTTCGGTCGGCCCCTGGCGGACTTCCAGGCGATTCAATTTAAGCTGGCGGACATGGCCACGGAGATCGAGGCCGCGCGCCTCTTGACGTACCAAGCGGCCTGGAAGATCTCCCAGGGCGGCAACCCCGCCAAGGAGGCCTCCATGGCCAAGCTCTACGCCGGGAAGGTCGCCCGCGAGGTGGCCAACGAGGCCCTGCAGATCCACGGCGGCTACGGGTTCATCAAAGAGTATCCCGTGGAGCGCTTCTATCGGGACGCCAAGATCACGGAGCTCTACGAGGGCACCAGCGAGATCCAACGGATCATCATCGCCCGGGCGCTCTTGGGGAAGATCTAGCTCCGGCTCCGGATCCGGCGGAGCCCCTTCGAGTTCGAAACGAAACGAGACGAGACGGGTGCCCTTGAAGCCCCGGATCGGGCGGGGCTATAATCGGGCGTATCCCCGTATGGAAAGGCGCTTTCACGATGACCAAGTATTTGTTTGTCACGGGCGGTGTGCTCTCCGGGCTGGGCAAGGGCATCACCACCGCCTCCATCGGGCTCTTGTTGAAGGCCCGCGGCCTTCGGGTCACGGCCATCAAGATCGATCCCTACTTGAATTGCGACGCCGGGACGATGAACCCCTACCAGCACGGGGAAGTTTTCGTTTTAGACGACGGCGGCGAGGTCGACATGGACCTCGGCAGCTACGAGCGCTTCTTGGACGTGAATTTAACGAGCGACCACAACATCACCACCGGGAAGGTGTATAAAGCCGTCATCGAGAAGGAGCGCCGCGGGGAATACTTAGGCCAGACGGTCCAGATCATCCCCCACATCACGGACGAGATCAAGGCCTCCATCGAGCGGGTGGCCGAGCGCACGGAAGCCGACGTGGTGATCGTGGAGCTGGGCGGCACCGTGGGCGACATCGAGAGCATGCCCTTCCTCGAGGCCACCCGCCAGATGCACCAGGAGCGGGGCCACGAGAACGTGCTCTTCGTCCACACCACCCTGGTGCCCGTCTTGGGGGCCGTGGGCGAGCAGAAGACGAAGCCTACCCAGCACTCCGTAAAAGAGCTGCGGGCGCTGGGGATCCAGCCCGACGTGATCATCGGGCGAAGCTCCGAGCCCCTCAAGGACGAGATCAAGCGCAAGATCTCGCTGTTTTGTGACGTGCCCACAGAGGCCGTCATCAGCAACCCGGATGTAGAGCTCATCTACCAGGTCCCCTTGGTGCTGGAGGAGCAGGGGCTTACGGATTATCTCCTCCAGCGCCTGGGACTTACGACGTCGGACCGGGACCTCACGGAGTGGAAGGAGTTCTTGGAGAACGCCCTCCACCCGGAGCGCACGGTGGAGATCGCGCTCGTGGGCAAGTACACCGACCTCAAGGACAGCTACGTGAGCTACGTAGAGGCCCTCACCCACGCGGCGGCCCGCTACCGCACGAAGGTGCGGATCCGCTGGATCGAGGCCTCCCGCTACCGCGACGAGCTTATGGAAGGCGTGGACGGGCTCATCGTCCCCGTGGGGTTCGGCCACCGCGGCGCGGAGGGGAAGATCGAGGCCATCCGCTACGCCCGCACCCGTAAGCTGCCGTTCCTGGGGATCTGCTACGGCTTCCAGATGGCGGTGGTCGAGTTCGCCCGCCACGTCTTGGGCTGGGAGGACGCCAACAGCGCGGAGTTCGACGCCCGGACGGAGCACCCCGTCATCGACTTGATGCCCGAGCAGAAGGGGGTAAAAGAGCTGGGGGCCACGATGCGCCTGGGGGCCTACCCCGTGGCGATCGCGCCCGGAACCTTGGCGCACAGGCTCTACGGGAAGACTCAAATATCGGAGCGCCACCGCCACCGCTACGAGGTGAACCCCCAATACATCGCCGAGCTGGAGAAGGCGGGTCTGGTCTTCAGCGGGCGCTCCCCCGACGGGCGGCGGATGGAGATCGCCGAGCTCCCCCCAGAGGAGCACCCCTTCTTCCTCGCCTCGCAGTTCCACCCGGAGTTCAAGTCCCGCCCCACCCAACCCCGGCCCCTGTTCCTGGGGTTGATCGAGGCATGCCTGGCACGTTCCCAACGGACCGAAACCGCGACCGAGACCCAGGCCAAGGGCGCGGCGGCTTCCCCCTCGGGAGCCTAGGTCCAGCCCCGGCCCTGCGGCTGCGGCCTTGGGCCCTCCTCTTGGTTCTGCTCGCCGGGGCGGCGATGGCTCTTACGGCTTGCAGCCCCATGGCGGAGGTCCCGCGTTCCCCGGACGCGGAGGAGAAGCCCCGCGTCGAGCTTCGGGGCGGGGAGCTTTCGCGCTATACTCCTGAAGGACAGCTCGTGTGGATCCTGCGATCCCCTGCGCTGGCCTACTACGACGACAGGGAACAGACACGGGCTCAGGACGTGGAGGTGCGCTTCTTCGACGCGCAGGGCCGCGAGGCGTTGACCGTCCGGGCGCGGGAGCTGATCTTCTTCCACGAGACGGGGGATTTTCTGCTGCGCGGAGGCATCGTGGGCGAGGATCCCGAGGGGCTCCGCTTCCAAACGGAGGAGGCCCGCTGGGTGGAGCGCGAGGGCGTGCTCCGGGGAGACGAGCCCATCGACGTCGAGCGCCCCGACGCCCAGCTCTCGGGCCGCGGGTTCGAGTACCGCCCGAGGGCGGGAGAGCTGGTCGTGCACGACGCCCGGCTCCGGCTCTTCGGACCCCTTTCGCCCCCCGATCCTGACGAGGACGAGGACGATGATGATGGGTGATCTCGCACTCCAAGCCGAGGGATTGTACAAGCGCTACGGCGGACGGGCCGTCGTCCAAGACGTCTCGCTCCGCGTGGAGCCGGGCGCGGTGGTCGGGCTTTTGGGGCCGAACGGCGCGGGGAAGACGACCACCTTTCACCTGATCACGGGACTGGCCTGGCCCGACGCGGGTTTTATCCTGCTGGGACCGAGGGAGATCACGCGCTATCCCTTCCACAAGCGGGCCCGGTTGGGGTTGAACTATTTGCCGCAGGAGCCCTCGGTCTTCCGCAAGCTCACCGTGTGGGAGAACGTCTGGGTCGTGCTGGAGGCCCGCCCACGTTCCCGAGCGCGACGTCGGGAGATCGCCCACGAGGTGCTGGAGAAGCTGGGAATTCGGCACTTGTCGCAGCAGCGGGCGGACACCCTCTCCGCGGGGGAGCGGCGCCGGGTGGAGATCGCGCGGGCGCTGGCGGCCTCCCCTCGGTTTCTACTGCTGGACGAGCCCTTCACGGGGATCGACCCGGTCACCATCGAGGAGCTGCAGGAGATCATCCTCGCGCTCAAGGCGGAAGGGTTAGGCGTCGTGATCACGGACCACAACGTGCGCGAGACCCTCCGCGTGACGGACTACGTCTACCTCATTCAAAACGGAAGGGTCTTCTGGGAGGGGCCGCCGGAGAGGATCACGGAGAATCCTCTGGCCCGGAAGTTCTACCTGGGCGAGCGATTTCGGCTCTAGATCAACCCGTGGGCTGCTTCGAGGGCGGAGGTGGAGGTGGGGGTTGGGCCGCCGTCGGCCCCTCGGCCTCGGGTTGCCGCTCGTAGAGCTTACGGGAGAACATCAGCCAGGCAAACCCGATAAAGAGCAGGACGCTCACCACCTGGGCGGTGCGCAGCGACGCGAAGAAGCCCGCGTCGGGCTGTAGGCACCGGGTGCCCGTAAGCAGACAGAGCGCATCCGCCCGGGTGAACTCCACCACGAAGCGCAGGGCCGAATAGGCCATCACGTAGAGCGAGACCAAGAATCCGGGCTTAAACGGCTTCGTCCGCAGCCACCAGAGCACTCCAAATATAATCAAATTCCCGAATAACTCGTAGAGCATGGAGGGGTGGATGTGCATCTCGGGGTAGGCCTGGCCCGCGGGCGAATTCCGGGGGAACACAATGCCCCAGGGCAGATCCGTAGGGGTCCCGTAGGCGTCGCCGTTCATGAAGTTCCCGAAGCGGCCCAGGGCTTGGCCCAAAATGACCGCGGGAGCGATCACGTCGGCAAACTGCCAGAACGGGATCTTCTTCCAGCGGGTGAAGATCCACAAGGCAAGGGCCCCTCCCAGGAGCCCGCCGTGGATCGCCAAGCCCCCGCACCAGATGTTGACGATGCCGCCGGGGCCCCGACACCCCTCGCTAAAGGGGATGAAGAGCGTGCGCCCAAGGTCCCCCGGCACGTAGTACGCGTCCCAGCGGAAGAAGACGTAATACAGCCGCGCGAAGACGATGGCGATCGGGATGGTGATGAGCACGAAATCCAAGATGTCATCGAGGGTCAGGTTGAGTTTGCGGCGCTTGACCTCGTAGTTCGTGAGGATTATGCCCACGATGATGGCCACGACGTACATGAGGCCGTACCAGCGGATCTGGACCGGCCCGATCTCGACGATGATGGGACTCATCTGAGCTTTCCGCCTCCTTCGCTTCGTCCCCCGATTCTAGGAGATCGCAGCGGGTGGGTCAACTTCCCTTAAGCGACCTTGGAGGTGACGATCCCCTGCTGCTTCTGGTACTTCCCCTTGCGGTCTTGGTAGGAGACCTCGCAGCCCTCGGGGCACTCCAAAAAGATCATCTGGGCGATCCCCTCGTTGGCGTAGATCTTGGCGGGCAGCGGCGAGGTGTTCGAAATTTCAATCACGAGCTGCCCTTCCCACTCGGGCTCCGCGGGCGTTATATTTACGATGATCCCGCAGCGGGCATAGGTGCTCTTCCCCAAACATAAAGCTAATATATTCCGAGGTATTCTAAAATATTCAACGGAGCGACCCAGCACGAAGGAGTTGGGCGGGATGATGCAGAACTCCCCCTTGTGGTCCACGAACGACCCCTCGTCGAAGCTCTTGGGGTCGACGATGATCGGCTTCCCCTCGGCGATCAGCTTGGTGTTGACGCTGGTGAAGATCTTAAATTCGTCGGCCACCCGGATGTCGTAGCCGTAGCTGGAGAGCCCGTAGGAGATGACGCCCTTGCTGATCTGGGCCTCGACGAAGGGCTCGATCATCCCGTGCTTCCGGGACATCTCCCGGATCCAGCGGTCGTTCTTGATCATGCCTCCCGCTCCTCCCTTGCATGAAGAATCCCCGCGATGACGTCGGCGTCGGGTTGGGTTGTAAGGCATTATAAACGGGCGTCCGTGGGGAAGCGAACCCCATTAGGGAAGTGCGCTCATCGCCGCCGCGGCGATCTCCACAAGCCACCGGAGCGCCGCGGTGGGGTAGACGCCCAAGAAGAGCACCGACACGGCTGCGATCCCCAGCCCCCAGGCGGCCAGGCGCGAGAGGTACACGGGTCTCCCGGGCTCTTCCTCTCCCTCCCCCTCCGTCGCCGCTGCCGCGACGGGGGCAGGGGCGGGGCGCAAGTACAGATAGTAAACCACCCGCAGGTAGTAGAAGACGCTGATCACGCTCGCGATGACCCCCACGATCGCCAGGAGAACGCCCCAGCTTCCGGCCTCCACGGCGGCCCTAAACACGTAAAATTTGGCGAAGAACCCGGCGGTGGGCGGAAGGCCCGCAAGCGAGACCATGAACAGGGCCATCGCCAGCCCCACCCAGGGGTAGCGCCACGCCAGGCCCTTCATATCTTCGAGCGAGAGGTTCTCGCCTCGGCCCTCGGCCACGATCACCACCCCAAAGGCCCCGAGAGTCATCAGGGTGTACACCAGGAGATAGAACAGAAGCCCCGCCGAAGCGGGCTCGCTCAGAGCGCCCGTCTGCCCCACGGCGACGGCGATCAGCAGATACCCCGCGTGCGCGATGCTCGAGTACGCCAGCAGGCGCTTGAGGTTGAGCTGGACCACGGCCACGACGTTCCCCAGGGCCATGGTGAGGACGGCGAGCCACCCCACGACGAGGGCCCAGCCCTCGGCCAGGGCGGGCGTCGAGATCGCGAGCACCCGCAAGAAGGCGGCGAAGGCCCCGGCCTTGGCGGCCACGGCCATAAACGCCGTCACCGACGTGGGCGCGCCCTCATACACGTCGGGAGCCCAGGTGTGGAACGGCACCGCCGCGGCCTTGAACGCCAAGCCCACCAGCAGGAGCCCCAAGCCCCCCAGCACCAATCCGGGGGCCGTCCCCATCGCGGAGGAGAGCCCCTGCAGCACCCCGTCGAGCTTCGTGGTGCCCGTGGCCCCATAGAGCAGGGCGATCCCGTACAGGAAGAGCGCGCTGGAGAAGGCCCCCAACAGAAAATATTTCAGTCCGGCCTCTTGGGAAGCGGGGTTCCGTCTCGTAAAGGTGGCCAGGACGTAGAGCGGGATGGAGAGGGTCTCCAGTCCCAGGAAGAGCATCAGCAGATCGGCGCTGGCGCCCATGAGCATCGCGCCCAGGGTGGAGAGGAGCACCAGGCAGTAGTACTCCCCGCGGGCCATCCCCTGGCGCCGGGCGTAGTCGGCGGAGAGCATCACCGCCAGCCCGCAGCCCAGCAGGAACACGGCGTTCAAAAATTGGGTCAACGCGTCGAAGCGGATCATCCCCTGGACCAAGGGCTCCCTGAACGTCGGGAGGGAGAGGTTCGCCAGGAAGGCCGCGACGACCCCCAACAGGCTGAGCCCGGAAAGCCAGCCCCTCCTCTCCTCGCGCAGGAAGAGGTCGAGCACCAGCACGAAGAGCGCCGTGCCCGTCACGATCAACAGGGGCGTAAGGGCCAAGAAGTCGCGGGCCTCCATCTCGATCAGCGTCCCTCCTCCTTCTGGGCTTGGGTGAGAGTGTCCTCAAGGTCAGGGGCGGGGTCCGCGATCCCGAGCGTCTGCTCGACGCGGGCTTGCGCGTTTAGGAGAAGCATCTCCGTGGAGGGTTCGATCCTCTGAAGGAGGGGCTTCGGGTAGATCCCGATCCAGAAGACCAAGAGCACCAGGGGCGCAAGGAGCGCGACCTCCTTGGCGGTCAGGTCCCTCGCCCGGTCGCGAAGCTCCTCGCGCGGCGGGTTGTGAAAGACCCGCTGGGTCATCCACAGCATGTAGATCGCCGAGAGCACCGCCACAAACGCTCCTAGGATCGCGTAGACGCGGTACTCCGCCACGAACGTCCCCACCAAGATGAGGAACTCCCCCACGAAGTTGCTCGTCCCCGGCAGGGCCACGTTGGCGAAGACGAATATAAGGGCCAGCGCGCCCAGCCGGGGCATGAAGTGCATTAAGCCGCCGTAGGCGTCCATGGGCCGCAGCCCCCCGAAGCGCTCGGCCAAGAGGGCGAGCAGCAGGAAGACCCCCGCGATCACGAGCCCGTGGCTGATCATCTGCAGGACCGCGCCCGCCAGGCTCAGGGCGCTCATCGCAAAGACCCCCATCGCCACCAGCCCCACGTGCGAGAGGCTCGAGTAGGCCACCATGCGCTTGAGGTCCCCCTGCACGACCGCAACCAAAGCCCCGTAGAGCACCCCCACCAGCGCCAGCGCGAGCAGGTAGGGGATCATCTCTCCAAACGCGTTGGGGAAGAGGGTGGGGCCGAACCGCAAGAAGCCGTAGAGCCCCGCCTTGGACATGAGCGCGGCCATCAGCACCGTGCCCACGACGGGGGCTTCTCGATACGCGTCGGGGAGCCAGCTGTGGAAGGGCCAGAGGGGGGTCTTCACCGCGAAGGCCGCCGCAAAGGCCAAGAAGAGCCACAGCTCCCGGGCCGGGGCCATCGCCGTCCCCTGCAGGGCCAACAGGTCGAACGTCCCGAACTGGACGTACAAAACGATGATGGCCACGAGCATCAAGACGCTGGTGGCCATGGTGTACAAGAAGAACTTCATCGCGGCGTAGCCGCGCCGCTCCCCGCCCCAGACCCCGATCAGGAAGTACATCGGGATGAGCATCGCCTCCCAAAACACGTAAAAGAGGACGAGATCCAGGGCCAAGAAGACCCCCAAGAGCCCCGTCTCCAGCAGGAGGACCATCGCCGCGTACAGGCGATAGTTCTCGCGGACGGGCTCCCAGGGGACGAGGAGCAGCAGGGGCACCAGCACGACCGTGAGGAGCACCAAGAAGAGCGAGATGCCGTCCACGCCCACCAGATATTGAACGTTTAAAGCGGGGATCCACGACGCGCGCTCGAGGAGCTGCATCCCCGGCTCCCCCAACTCAAATCGCCCCAAGAGCCAGAGCCCCAGAAGCAGCGTGAGGAAGCTGAACGTGAGCGCCACCCGGCGGGCCTGAGCGTCCGCGCGGTCCCGGTCCCCGCGCAACAGCGCGATCGCCAAGGCCCCCAAAGCGGGCAGGAAGATCAACGCCGTGAGCGTCCCGATCATCGTTTCCGCTCCTTCGTCCGCGTTCGCGGTTTTGCTCTTGCGTTCGTTGAGATCATCGCAGGTAGAGGTAGATCAAGATGGCGAGCGCTCCCACGAGCATCCAGGCGGCGTAGGCCCGGATGTACCCGCTCTCCACGCGGCGGAGCGCCCCTCCCAGGGCGTCTACGAGCCGCCCGACCCCGTTTACGATCCCGTTGAGCAGCCCTTGATCGAACGAGCCCGCCAGGAACTCCGAGAGCCTCCTGCCGGGGACCACGAAGAGCGCCGTGTACAGCTCGTCGACGTAATATCTGTTGTACAGCAGCGTGTAGAGGGGCCGGAACGCCCGTCGCAGCCCCTCGCCTACGGTCACCCCGCGGAGGTAGACGAGCCACGCGATCCCGATCCCCACGCCCGCGGCGAGCACCGAGAGCAGCACGAGCATCCCCGTGCTCAGGGCCGCGGGGTGCTCTTCCTCCCCTACGAGGCGGGCCCCCTCGAAGACGGGCTCCAGGAACTTCTCGAAGGGGGCGAAGTTGAGAAACGAGATCCACAGGATCCCGCCGAAGACCGTGAGGGCCGCCAAGGCGAAGAGCGGCCAGAGCATCACGGGCGGGGACTCGTGGGGGTGGACCTTCGTCTCGTCGTAGCGGGGCTTGCCGTAGAACGTCAGGAAGTGCCCTCGCAGCATGTAGAAGGCCGTAAGGACCGCGGCGGCCAATCCCACCAGCCACAGCGTCGTGTTCCCGCTGAGGAACGTCTCCTCCAGGATGAGGTCTTTGGAGAAGAAGCCGACCAGGGGCGGGATGCCCGACAGGCCCAGCGAGCCCAGCAGGAAGACGGTGGAGGTGTACGGAAGCTTCGTCCGAAGCCCTCCCATCCTGCGCATGTCCGTCTCCTCCCCGCCCAGGGCGTGCATCACGCTCCCGGCGGACAGGAACAAGAGCGCCTTCATGAAGGCGTGGCTCACCAGGTGGAACATCCCCGCGGCGTAGGCCCCGACCCCCGTGGCCAGGAACATGTACCCCAGCTGCGAGATGGTGGAATACGCCAACATGCGCTTGATGTCGTGGGTGACCAAGGCCATCGTCGCGGCGAAGAAGGCCGTCGCCACCCCGATCGCGGCCACCACGGCCATCGAGACGGGGGCCAGCTCGTACAAGACGTACGCGCGGGCGATCAGGTACACCCCGGCGGTCACCATGGTCGCGGCGTGGATGAGCGCGGAGACGGGGGTCGGTCCCTCCATCGCGTCGGGAAGCCACACGTAGAGTGGGATCTGGGCGGACTTCCCGACGGCTCCGGCAAACAGCAGCAGGGTGATCCCCGTGGCGAGCGCGCCCCCGTAGGCGAGCACCTGAGGCGCTTCTTCGAAAACGCGGAAATAATCAAAGGTCCCGAAGGTGGCAAAGATCAAGAAGAGCCCGATCATGAAGCCGAAGTCGCCCACCCGCGTGACGACGAAGGCCTTCTTGGCCGCCGAGGCGGCGCTCGGCTTGGTGAACCAGAACCCGATGAGCAGGTACGAACAGAGCCCGACCAGCTCCCAGCCCACGAACAGCAGCAGGAAGTTGTCCGCGAGCACCAAAAGGAGCATGGAGAAGGTAAAGAGGTTGAGCCAGCTGAAGTAGCGGGAGTAATCCCGGTCCTCGCCCATGTAGCCCACGGAGTAGAGGTGGATCAAGAAGCCCACGCCGGTGACGACCAGCAGCATGACGGCGGAGAGGGGGTCCAACAGCAGGCTGAACTTCGCGCTCAGGCCCCCGGCGACGATCCAGTCGAAGAGCGTCTGGGTGAAGACCCGCTCCTCCGGGGGCAGCCGCAGCAGCCCCAGGAGGGCGTTGACGGCGAACAGAAAGGCTACCCCCACGGAGCCGCACGCCACCCCGCTTACGGCCCGCTTCGACATCCTCCGCCCGAGGAGCCCGTTGATCAGGGCTCCCACCAGGGGCAGGATCAGCACCACCCAGACGAACTCCACGGAACCGATTACCCCCTCAACCGATCCACGTCGTCCACGTCCACGGTCTCCCGGGTGCGGAAGATGTTGATGATGATCGCCAGTCCCACCACCACTTCCGCTGCGGCCACCACCAGCACGAAGAAGACGATCACCTGGCCCGCCATATCCCCCCACTGGCGGGCGAAGGCGATGAACGCCAGGTTCACGGCGTTGAGCATGAGCTCGATGCTCATAAACAAGATGAGCGCGTTGCGCCGGCTGAGCACCCCCAGGGTGCCGACGGCGAAGAGCACGGCGCTCAGCACCAAGTAGTTCACCACGGGGACGCTCATACCTTCACTTCCTCCTTAGGTTCCGGGATCTCCTCGGGAGGGGCGTCCCTCTCGGCGGGGGGAAGGGGTTCCGTATCTCGCTTGCCCAGCACGACGGCCCCGAGCACCCCGATCAACAAGATCAACGAGGCCACCTCGAAGGGGAGCAAGAACGCCTGGAAGAGCTCGGTGCCCACAGCCTGGGCCGTCCCTATCCCTTCGAGATCCTTAGGAGGACCCCATTCGGCCCGCACCAGGGCCAAGCTCACCCCCACCAACAGGGCCAAGGCCAGCGCGATGGATAGGGGTTTGGGCAGCTTCAATCTCTGCTGGGGCGTCTCCCCCGAATGGGCGTGCAGCAGCATGATGACGAACAAGAAGAGCACCAGGATCGCCCCGGCGTAGATGATGATCTGCATCACGGCCACAAAGGGCGCCCACAGCAGGAAGAAGAGCCCCGCTAAGCTCACCAGGGTGCCCAAGAAGGCCACGGCGCTGTGAACGGGCATGCGACGGGTGATCATGGTCAGGCTCGACCCGACCGCCCCCAGCGCGAAGAGCCAGAACAAGAGCTGCTCGATCATCGTCGTCGTCGGCCTCCCGGTCCTCTCCGAGCGTTCATAGCGCGATCAGCGAAGCTACGAACAGGTTGACGAACGCCAGCGGAATCAGGAGCTTCCAGCCCAAGTCCATGAGCTGATCGTAGCGGACTCGGGGGAGCGTGGCCCGCAGCCAGATGAAGAAGAAGACGAAGGCGAAGACCTTGACGAAGAACCAGAAGAGCCCCAGCAGCGGGATCTGGTCTACGAAAGGTCCTCGCCAACCGCCCAGGAAGAGCGTGGTGATCACCGAGGCCGCCGTCACCAGGTTGACGTACTCGGCCACGAAGAAGGCGGCGAACTTCATCCCTCCGTACTCCGTATGGTATCCGGCGGTGAGCTCCTGCTCGGACTCGGGCAGGTCAAAGGGCGCGCGGTTCACCTCGGCGGTGGCCCCCACGACCAGGAGCAGGAACCCCAAGGGCAGGACGAAGAGGTTCCACAAGCCCGCTTGTTGTTCGACGATCTCCGGCAACTTCAACGTCCCCGACAGGACGATCACCCCTACGATGGCCAAGCCCACGGCGAGCTCGTAGCTGATCAGCTGCGCCGAGGAGCGCAGCGCCCCCAGGAGGGGGTACTTGCTGGTGCTGGCCCACCCTCCCAGGATGATCCCGTATACGCCCAGGGAGGTCGCGGCCAGCACGAAGAGGATGCCCGTATCGGGGTTGGCGATCTGGAAGAGGGGGACCCCCCACAGGGTGATGTCCGTCGGGCCAAAGGGGATCACCGCGAAGGCAGTGAAGGCGGCGATCATGGAGATGGCCGGAGCCAGCAAGAAGAGGGGCTTATCTGCCTCCTCGGGCATGAAGTCTTCCTTGAAGAAGAGCTTGATCCCATCGGCCAAGGGCTGCAACAGCCCGAAGGGCCCGACCCGATTGGGCCCCAGGCGGATCTGGAAGCGGGCGATCAACCGACGCTCCAACCACGTCATGTAGGCAAACGCGGTCAAAAGCGCGATCAACACGGCCAAGCTCTTGACGACCGTGAGCAACACCCAGCCCCACAGCGGTGCGGTAACGGTCTCCATGGGCGTGGACATCGGCGTCAGCGCGTCGTCGGCTCCTTTGCGCGGTTGCGAGTCTCTTCGTTGTGGTTCGTCTTCTTGCCTTGGATCACGGGATGGAGGGGGTGATCCCGTAGGATCTTCTCCTGGAGGAGCGTAAAGCCGTAGAGCAAGTTATCGGGGGTGGGAGGGCATCCGGCCACGTAGACGTCGACGGGGACGATCTTATCGACCCCTTGGAGGATGGCGTAGTTGTTGTATACCCCGCCACAAGAGGCGCAATCCCCCATGGAGATGACCCACTTGGGCTCGAGCATCTGGTCGTAGAGGTGCTTTAAGACCGGGGCCATCTTCTGGGAGACCCGCCCGGCGACGATCATCAGATCGCTCTGCCGGGGGGAGGCACGCATCATCTCCGCGCCGAAACGCGCCAGGTCGAAGCGCGCCGCCGCGGAGGCCATCATCTCGATCGCACAGCACGCCAACCCAAACTGAAAAGGCCAGACCGAGTTCTTCCGGGCCCAATTCACCAGCCTTTCAAACTGTTCCACCGTGGTGGTCAGGACGGGGCTTCCCGTGATCACTCCCATCGCAAAGCACCCCGCTTCCACGCGTATACGTACCCGAGGATCAAGATCCCCAAGAAGACCAGCATCTCCCAGAACCCCGCCCAGCCGAGCTGCTGGTAGATCACAGCCCAGGGGTAGATGAACGCGATCTCCAAGTCGAAGATCAAGAAGATCATGGCGATCAGGTAGTACCGCACGTGGAACCGCTCTCGAGGGGAGCTCAAAGGAGGGATTCCGGACTCGTACGGCATGAGCTTCGCCGGCGAAGGGCGGCGGCGCGGGCCGAGCACGGTGTTGGCAAAGAGGATCACTCCCGTAATCCCCAGCCCTACCGCCATGTAAATCAAGAGGAATCCATATTCCACGAGCATGGCTTTCGCCCGTCCCTTCCCGGGCTCGGTCCTCCCCGTTCGCTTCGTCCTCGGGATTATAGAACCCAGGAATGCGGATGTCAACGACCCTGCTCCTTGACAGAGGCGGTGCGCGGCGAGTACAATCGCGCACACTCTAGAACCCAACGAAACGAAACGAGGTGAGCATCGCCATGGACGATCGGAGGCAGGATCGATTGCAGGCAAAGGGTGATCGCCTTTGGCCCCTCTTCGCCACCTCCACCTCCACCTCCACCTTGCCCTTCCCCCTCGCGCTCTAAGGCTCCCGGCGCGCCCGCCGGAACACGGAACGTCCTCTCCAGAACTCTGCCGGCCTCCCCGAGATCACGGCTCCTCATCCGCGAACTCCCCCCTTGCGATCCCTTCCCGCTCTACGCGGCCCTCCGTCTGCGGAGCGAGACGTGCTTCCTGCTGGAGAGTGCCCCCGGCCCGGAGCGTCTGGCGGAGTTCACGTATCTAGGCTTCGACCCCGTCCACGTCTACTCCCTGCAGGATGGGAAGCTCTTCCAAGACGGGCGGGTCCTCGACCGGGGACAGCCTCTGGACGTCCTGAAGGCGTTGCGCGAGGTCCTGCGCGCGCACCGACCGCCCCTGGAGGTGCGACACCTCAAATACCTAGGCGGACTCGTCGGCTACTTCTCGTACGACTTCGCCGCGCACATCGAGTCCTCCCTCGCCCTGAGGGCCCACGAGACGTTCCCCGCCTTGGAGTTGGGGCTCTACCTCGACGGCGTCGTCTTCGACCACCGCAGGGGACGGGCGTTCTACTTCTCCTACGGCGAGGATCGCTTCGCCCGGGTGAACGGGCTCCTCCGGGCTGCCCAGGACCTCCCTCCTCCCAAGGGGCTTCAGGTAGGCCCGTGGGAGGGAACTCCCGCCCAAGACGCGTTCGAGGCCGCCGTCGAGCACGCCCTCGAGGCCGTTCAGGCCGGGGAGGTCTTCCAGCTCGTGCTCTCCCGCAGGCTTTCGGCGCGCTACGAGGGGGATCTCCTCACGTTTTACCGCTGCTTAAGAGCGCTCAACCCCTCGCCGTACATGTACGCGCTCGAGTTCCACCGCGGGACCCCGGAGGAGCGCTCGATCTGGGGCTCGAGCCCCGAGATGCTCGTGGCCGTCCGGGGGCGTCGGGTGATCACGTACCCCATCGCCGGGACGCGGCCCTTAGGGAGCACGCCCGAGGAGCAGGCCCGCTACGCGCAAGAGCTCTTGGCCGACGAGAAGGAGGGAGCGGAGCACGCGATGCTCGTGGACCTGGCCCGCAACGACGTCGGCCGGGTGAGCGCCTACGGGAGCGTCCGGGTGCCCCAATACAGAACCGTGGAGCGCTTCAGCCACGTCCAACATCTGGTCTCCCGGGTGGGAGGCGAACTTCGGGAGGGGTGCGACGCCCTGGATGCCCTGGCGGCCCTGTTCCCCGCCGGGACGGTGACGGGCGCCCCCAAACTGCGGGCCATGGAGTGGATCGAGCGCCTGGAACCTGCCTCTCGAGGGCCGTATGCGGGCGTCGTGGGGTATCTCTCGCTCACGGGGGATTTGGACACCGCGATCGCCATCCGTACCCTGTTCGCCTCCCCGGGGCGGCTGTTCCTGCAGGCGGGCGCGGGCGTGGTGGCCGACTCCCTCCCCGCTCACGAGTACCGGGAGACGGAGCGCAAGCTCGACGCGCTGCGCGTCGCCCTCGAGGCCGCTCAAGGGAAGGGGGGATCGCCATGAGGCCCCGCGTGCTCGTGATCGACAACTACGACTCCTTCACGTTCAACTTGGTGCAACTCCTCGGGGAGTTGGGAGCCGAGCCCCTCTGCTACCGCAACGACGCGATCTCCTTGCGTGAAATCGAAGCGCTAACGCCCACGCACCTCGTGCTCTCGCCGGGGCCGGGACGTCCCGAGAACTCGCGGGACTTCGGAATTTGCCTAGAAGTCCTGCGGAGGATCTCGCCCGAGGTCCCCACGTTGGGGGTCTGTTTAGGGCACCAGGGGATCGCGGTCGCGTACGGGGGCCGCCTTCGAGAAGCCCCGGAGCTCGTCCACGGGAAGGCCTCCCGGGTGCAGCACGACGGGCGGGGGGTCTTCCGCGGGCTGCCGCAGGGCTTTCGCGCGGGACGCTACCACTCGTGGGTCGTCGACCCCGATTCGCTGCCCCCGGAGCTGCGGGTGAGCGCCGTAGGGGAGCGGGGCGAGGTGATGGGCCTGCGGCACGAGCGCTTTCCCATTGAGGGGGTGCAGTTTCACCCCGAGTCGGTCCTCACGGAGCACGGCGCGCGCCTGCTCGCGAACTTCTTGGGACGGGAGGACTCCACACCCGTAGAAGCCCGCTGGGAGGTGGGGGCCCCATGACGTTTTCACCCACCCAAACGCCGATGGGCGAGGCCCTCCGGCTCTTGGCGGAGCGGCGCGACCTCCCGGAGGAGCTGGCGTACCGGGCGATGGAGCAGCTCATGGCGGGCCGGGCCTCGGAGGCCCAGATCGGAGCCTTTTTGCTGGGCCTTCGCCTCAAGGGGGAGACTCCCGGAGAGGTCGCGGCCTTCGCGCGGGCGATGCGCCAAGCCGCCGTGCGCCTCTCGCCCCGGGTGGAACGATTCCCGGGGCTCCTCACGGACGTCTGCGGCACCGGCGGGGCCCCCGTCAAGACGTTCAACGTCTCGACGCTTACGGCGTTCGTGGCCGCCGGGGCCGGCGTCCCCGTGGCCAAGCACGGCAACCGCGGGGTGACGAGCCCTTGCGGGAGCGCCGATCTCCTCGAGCGCTTGGGGGTCTCTCTCTCCGCCCCTCCCGAAACCGTAAGGGAGGCCATCGAGACGATCGGGGTGGGCTTTCTGTTCGCCCCGGCGTTCCACCCGGCGATGAAGCACGCCGCGCCCGTCCGGAAGGCCCTGGGGGTGCGCACGGTCTTCAACCTGCTGGGGCCGCTCACCAACCCTGCAGGCGTACAAGCACAGCTCCTAGGCGTCTTCGACCCCGCGCTGGTGGAGCTCTACCCTGAGGTGCTCCGTTCCTTGGGGGTGCGCCGGGCCCTCGTCGTGCACGGGGTGGAGGGGCTCGACGAGCTCTCCACCGTGGGCCCCACGCTCGTGGGCGAGCTCTGCCCCGACGGCCGCGTCCAGCGTTATCGGCTTACGCCCGAAGCGTTCGGGCTCGCGCGGGCGAGGCCCCAGGACATACAGGGGCTTCCCCCCGAGGGGAGCGCGCAGCTCGCGGATAAGCTCCTGCGCGGTCGGCAGAAGGGGGCCCCCTATGAGATGCTGCTCCTCAACGCGGGGGCGGCCGTCTACGTGGGCGGTGGAGCCGCCTCCCTCGAAGAAGGGCTCGCCCGGGCCGAGGAGAGCCTCCAAAGCGGCGCGGCCTACGAGAAGCTTCAACAACTCGTGGCCCGTACGAACGCCCCCAGCGGGGAGCCTTGACGGACGGACCATGGATCCCCTGGATCGCTTTGCGGAAGACGCTCTGCGGAGGGTGGAGTCGGGATACTACGACGCGGTCCCTCCGCAGGGATCGTCTACAGGGACCCGAAGAAGGCCCCGATTTGCAGAGGCCGTCCAAAGGGCCCAGGCCGCAGGCCATAACGCCGTGATCGCGGAGCTCAAGCCGCGCTCGCCCTCCGGGGGGCCTCTTCTGCGGGGCCGCGATCCTCGCGCGATCCTGCGGGACTATGCCGAAGCGGGGGCTGCAGGGCTCTCCGTGCTCACGGACCCCGATCACTTCGGGGGCTCTCTGGAGCTCCTGGGGATGGCCGCGCAGACGGGCCTTCCCGTGCTCATGAAGGATTTCCTGCTGGACCCCGTGCAGCTGGAGGCGTGTCGACGGTGGGGAGGGAGCGCCGCTTTGCTGATCCTCACGCTCTTCCGCAGGGGATATGCCCGCTTCCCCCTCGAGGAGATGATCGCCGCGGCCCACGAGCGCGGCTTGGAGGTGCTCCTGGAGGTGAGCACGGAGGACGAATATGAGGAGGCCCTCGCCACGCGAGCGGACATGATCGGGATCAACCACCGGGATCTGGCGACCCTTACGCTGGACCCGGGGAAGACGGAGCGCATCCTCCGCAAACACGCAAAAGATCGCTTGGTATGGGCCTTAAGCGGCATGGAGACGCCCGATGACGTCCGGCGCCTCCGGCGAGTGGGAGCCGACGCCTTCCTGGTGGGGACGTCGCTGCTACGGGCGGGCCATCTTAAGGGGAGCCTCCAAGCTTTGCTTCCGCCTTAAGGCGCAGCCGAGGGAGGAGGCTTTCGGCCTCGCGGCGTTATGTGAGCTTTCTCAAATCGAGGATCTCGTCGAGCTGCTCCTCGGGGAGGAGGCCCATCTCCAAGACGACCTCGCGGACCGTCTTCTCCTCGGCCATCGCCCTCTTTACCACCTCGGCGGCCTGGTCGTATCCGAGGTGCGGCGCCAGCGCGGTGGCGAGAATCGCGTTCCGCTGCGCGATCTGTTCCATTCTCTCCCGGTGGGCCACAAGGCCCGCCACGCACTTGTCCGCCAGCACCCGCGAGCCGTTGGCCAGGATCTCAACGGACTCCAAGAGGTGGGCCGCGATCACGGGGAGCGCCGTGTTCAGCTCGAAGTTCCCCGAGGCGGCGGCCGCCGCCACCGTCGCATCGGCGCCCATCACCTGCATGGCGACCATCATCACCGCCTCCGGGATCACGGGGTTGACCTTCCCCGGCATAATCGAGGAGCCGGGCTGCAGCGCCGGGAGCTGAATTTCCCGGAGCCCCGCCTGGGGGCCGGAGTTCATCCACCGCAGGTCGTTGGCGATCTTGTACAAGGCCACCGCCAGCGCCTTGAGGACCCCCATGAGTTCTGCGGCCGTCTCCATCGCCCCCTGTGCTGCAAAGTGGTTCCGCGCCTCGCGGAAGGGCAGCCCCGTCTCCTCCGCCAGGGCCTGGGCGATTCGTTCCCCGAACTCCGGGTGCGTGTTGACGCCCGTACCCACCGCTGTCCCCCCGAGCGCCAGCTCGTAGACCCTCGGGAGCACCGCTTCGATTCGCTCCCGAGCGAGGGCGACCTGGGCCGCATACCCCCCGAACTCCTGCCCCAGGCGCACGGGCATCGCGTCCATGAGGTGCGTGCGGCCCGTCTTGATGATGTCGTCGAACTCCTGGGCCTTTCGCTCCAGGACGCTTTGCAGGTGCTCCAGGGCCGGGAGTAGCCCTTCGTGAATCCGAAGGGCGGCGGAGATGTGGATGCACGAGGGGATGACGTCGTTGGAGGACTGCCCTCGGTTCACGTGGTCGTTGGGGTGCACCGCGCTCTTGTCCCCCCGCTCCGCCCCCAAGAACTCGCAGGCCCGGTTGGCAATGACCTCGTTGGCGTTCATGTTCGTCGACGTCCCGGAGCCGGTCTGAAACACATCCAGCGGGAAGTGCTCGTCGAGCTTTCCGTCCGCGACCTCCCGGGCGGCCCGCTCGATCGCGCGGGCCAAGCGCTCCTCCAAGAGCCCCAACTCCCGATTCACCCGGGCGGCGCAGAGCTTGACCAGCCCGAGGGCCCGTATAAACGCCCGCGGAAAGCGACGTCCGCTGATGGGAAAATTCTCGATCGCCCGCTGGGTTTGCGCCCCCCAGTATGCCCCTTGCGGAACCCTTACCTCTCCCAACGAATCCCGCTCGACGCGCCACTCCGTCTCCTGCCCCTTCGCCTTCCTCTCCATCTTCCCTTCCCCTTTTTTTCCTCGTGCTTGTCCTGGGTTTGCGCCTGCGTTGCCCGCTTTTCGCGGTTCCCGGAACGAGTTCGTCCTGAGTCCGAGGGGGCACAAGCGCCCCGCACTATACGGAAGAAGCACCCAAAAGGCCAATGACCGAGATCAAGAGACCGAGAGGAGAAGCCGTTGGGTTCGGCCGGGGGGCTTTGCAGGGGCTAGAGCGGCGGCCTATAATCCTTTGTCCTTTATCTCTTCTGTCCCACACGAGGAGAACGACGGGAATGAACCTACCGAAGGCATGGGTCGAGAGCGGGCTCGGCGTGCCGCAGACGTTCGCTGCGCTTCCACCGGAGTTCTCGAATTGGGAACGGGCGGGCGTGGCCATCTTGCCCGTTCCCTACGATGGGACGGCTTCCTATCGAGGGGGAGCGCGCCGCGGGCCCCGGGCCATCTTAGAGGCCTCCCCGCAGCTCGAGCTCTACGATGAAGAGCTTCAGATAGAGCCCTATCGCGTAGGGATCGCCACGCTCCCTCCGCTAGACGTCGTGCTCGACCCGGAAGCGATGGTCGAGCGGGTAGAGCAGGCTGTCTTAGGGGTGCTTCAAAGCGAAAAATTTCCCGTGGTCCTCGGAGGCGATCACTCGATCACCGTCGGGGTCGTGCGCGCCCTCCGCGAACGATACGGCCCGCTCTCGGTCCTGCAGCTCGACGCCCACGCGGATCTCCGGGACGAGTACCAAGGATCGCGGCTGAGCCACGCCTGCGTAGCCCGCAGGCTCGTGGAGCTGGGCTGCTCCCTCGTGCAGATCGGGATCCGGAGCCTAACCCGAGACGATGCGGAGTTCATCCGCCAACAGGAGGCCGTCGTCGCCGTCTATGCCCGGGAGATTCGCTTCGATTCCGGCTCCGGCTCCGGCTTCAACTCCGGCTCCGCGCGGGCCCTCGAGGCCTTAGAGCAGCTAAGGAGCCCCGTGTACATCTCGGTGGACCTGGACGTCTTCGATCCCGGGGAAGTGCCCGCGGTGGGCACCCCGGAGCCCGGGGGGCTCCGCTGGTACGAGGTGCTCGCGATTCTACGGAAGGCCTTTGAGCGCTTCGAGGTGGTCGGCTGCGACGTGGTGGAGCTCTGCCCCGTGGAGGGCCTGATCGCGCCCGATTTTGCCGCCGCCCGCTTGGTCTACAAGCTGATCGGCTACTGGGCCGCATCGCAATCCCCCCCATCGAACTCGCAATCGAGGTGAGCCATGAGTTCCCATGGGCTGATCCCCCGCAAGGTCTTCTTCGTAAGAGGCGTCGGACGCCATCGCGATGAGCTGCACTCCTTCGAGCTCGCTTTGCGGGATGCGGGGATCGAGCGCTTCAATCTGGTGCCCGTCTCCAGCATCCTCCCGCCGGGCTGCGAGATCGTCTCGCCGGAGGAGGGACTCCAAGAGCTCCAACCGGGGCAGATCGTGTTTTGCGTGATGGCCCGCCACAGCAGCGAGGAGGTCGGTCGCCGGGTGGCGGCAGCCCTAGGCTGTGCGGTGCCTCTGGATCCGGAGGGTTATGGGTATTTGGCCGAGCACGAGGCCTTCGGGGAGAGCGCGGAGGAGGCATCCCGGTACGCGGAGGATCTGGCGGTGGCGATGCTCGCCTCGGCGTTGGGGGTCCCCGACGACAAGGCCCATCGGGAACGGATGCGCACCCTGAGCGTGGCCCAGTCCGCGGTGGTGGAAGCCGGAGGGTTTACCACCGTGCTCGCGGTGGCGGTCTTCGTGCTCTGAGTTTACGGGATGCGCCGCAGCACGATCGTCGAGTTGTGCCCGCCGAACCCGAAGGAGTTCGACAGCACCACGTCCACCTGCGCAGGGCGCGCCTCGTTGGGAACGTAATCCAGATCGCACTCCGGGTCGGGATGCTCGTAGTTGATCGTCGGGGGCAGCACCCCTTCCACCAAGGCCATGAGCGCCGCGATCGCCTCCACCGCCCCGGCTCCGCCCATGAGGTGCCCGATCTGAGACTTGGTGGAGCTTACGGGGATTTGATACGCCCGCTCCCCGAAGACGGCCTTGATCGCCTGGGTCTCGGCCACATCTCCCAGATCGGTCGCGGTGCCGTGGGCGTTGATGTAGCCCACTTCCTCCTGCGAGACGCCCGCGTTCTCCAAGGCGTTTTCCATCGCCTTCTGTGCCCCGCGCCCCTCGGGGTCGGGGGCGGTGATGTGGTGCGCGTCGGCGCTCATCCCGTGGCCCGCCAGCTCCGCGTAGACCCGGGCGTCCCGGTTCATCGCGTGCTCGAAGCTCTCTAAGACGAGGATCCCCGCGCCCTCGCCGACGACGAAGCCGTCGCGCTCCGCGTCGAAGGGGCGGGAAGCCTTCTCGGGCTCGTCGTTCCGGCGGGAGAGCGCTCGGGCTTGGTCGAAGCCCGCGTAGGTGAGCGGGAGCATCACGGACTCCGAGCCGCCGGCGATCATGACGTCCGCGTACCCCCAGCGGATCAGATCGGCCGCCATGCCCACGGCGTGGTTCGAGCTGGCACACGCCGAGACGATCCCGTAGTCGGGTCCGCGCAGCCCCCACTCCAGCGAGATCTCCCCCGCCACCGCGTTGGGCATGAACATCGGCACGAAGAAGGGGCTGACCCGGCGGGCTCCCCTCTCCAAGTACGTGAGGTGGTTCTCGATGAGCACCTCGATGTTGCCGATCCCCGTGCCGATCAGAACCCCGACGCGGTCCTTGTCCTCCCTCTCGAGGGAGAGGCCCGAGTCCTCCAAGGCCAGGCGGGCGGCGGCGATCGCCAGTTGGGTGGAGCGCCCTAGCTTCCGCGCCCGGCGCTTGTCCATGTACTCCAAGGGGTCAAAGTCGCGGACGGGGGCTCCCAACTTGGACTCGATGCCCTCGAGGTCCACCAGGTCGTCCACGCGCTGGGTCCCGGAGCGGCCCTCTTTGAGCCCCTGCCAGAACCCCTCGCGTCCGTGGCCGATCGGCGTGATGGCCCCGACTCCCGTAACGACCACCCGGCGTCCGTCCTTAAGGGAGGTCATGGCTCCCTATGATAGCTCATCCCTTGGGTGGGAGACAAACTCCCCGCTCCGTCGATCGCCCGCCGGCATCGGCCGCAGGTGGTGGGCCACGAACTCCCGAAGCAGTCGCTCCCCCAGCCGGATGTCCGCCGGGGAGAGCCGGAGCCGATGCAGCTTCGGAAAGGGCAGCTTCAGCAGCATGGCCAGCCCACGGGCCGTCCCCGGCGCCAGCGGGACTTCCCCTTCGCCCTCGGACCCCGAGGCGGATCGGCACCCCCCGCACAGAAGCCCCCCTTTCTCCCCCGAGAACCCGATCCTCCCGGAGGCCTCGGAGAGGTCCCGGCCGCAGACGGCGCAGCGCTCCCATTGGGGAGCGACCCCCAAGCGCGCCAAGAGCTTCCACGGAAATGCGAGCTCATAGAGCCGCACGTCCTCTTCGGTGCTCAGCGCTCCCAAGAGCTCCCCGAAGAGCTCGAAGGCCCTCTCCTCTACGTGATCCTCCTCCAAAAGGCGGTGGACGAACCGGGCGCAGCGCAGCGCCGCCGTGAGCCGATCGTAATCCCGACGGAGCTCCTCATGCATCCGGAGCAGGCTCGCCTGGCTTAGGGTCTTGAGGCCCGCTCGGTCGTAGTAGACGAACTCGCTTAAGCAGAGGGGCTCAAGAGCCGCCCCGAAGGGGCTGCGGGGCCGCCGGGCCCCCTTGGCGATCAGCGAGATCATCCCCGCCTCTCTCGTAAGCACTTTAAGGATCTTGCTCGTCTCCCCGTAGTCCTGGGTGCGGATCACGTACCCGACGGCCTTCTTGAGGCGGCTCATGGGAAGACCTCTCGGCGGACCGTGGCCCGCTCCACGCGCTCCTCTACAACCTCTACCCCCAATCCCGGCCCGGAGGGGACGCTCAGGGTCCCGTCGTCGTGGAGTTCGAACGGGGGCTCCACCAGATCTTGGCGATAGTACCGTCGGCTGGCCGAAAGATCATTCGGGAGCGTAAACCCGGGCAGCGAGGCCAGCGCGACGTTGTGAGTCCGCCCGATCCCCGTCTCCAGCATTCCCCCACACCAGACGGGGACCCCCTCTCGAACGCAGAGGTCGTGGATCGCCCGGGCGGCGGAGGGGCCTCCCACCCGCCCCGGTTTGATGTTGATAATCCTGCAACTGCCCAGCTTGAGGGCCTGCCGCGCATCTTCGGGGGATTTTACGCTCTCGTCCAGACAGACGGGCGTTCGAAGCTGCCGCTGGAGCCGTGCGTGGTCCACCAAGTCGTCGTAGCGGAAGGGCTGCTCGATCATCATCAGTCCAAAGGCATCCAGGGCCTGGAGGGTGGGCCGATCGTCCAACGTATACGCGGCGTTCGCGTCGACCATGAGGGGAATCTCCCCGAAGCGCTCCCGGAGGGCCTTCACCACCTCCACATCCCAGCCGGGCTTGATCTTCACCTTGATGCGCCGATAGCCCTGCTCGAGCGCCCGCTCGACCTTCCGCAAGAGGTCGTCCACGGAGGGCTGGATGCCCAGGGAGATCCCGCTCTCGACGCGCTCCTTGACCCCGCCCAGCGCTTCCTTCAGGGAGATCCCCCGGGAGCGGGCCCACAGGTCCCACAGGGCCGCTTCCAGCCCGGCCTTGGCCATGGGGTGGCCCCGCACCCGCTCCCACTCTCGGGAGACCTCCTCGGGGTGGTCCCACGCCTTCCCCAGGGCGAGGGGGATGAGGAAGTCCTTCAGGACGTGCCAGGCGGTCTCGATCGTCTCGTAGGAGTACCACGGCCCCGCTCCGGCGACGCACTCCCCCCAGCCCGTAAGCCCGTCGCCTTGGGCTTTTATGAGGATGCAGGGGCGCACCTCCTCGCGCCCGAAGCTCGTCTCGAAGGGCTCCACCAAGGGAAGCTCCACGACGCGGAGCTCCACCCGCTCGACCTTCATGGTCATGACAAAACATTGTACAATGGAAAGGGGTGAAGGGACTATGACACAGAAAGGCCAAGCTCTAGAGTTTGAGGCACAGATAGCTCCCGATCAAACTCTTCCTCTTCCGGAAGACGTAGCGGAACATCTTGTGCCCGGTCAGAGGGTTCGCGTCATCCTCCTCCTGGAGACCTCGGAGGACGTCGATTGGGATCGACTCACAGCGGAAGAGTTCCTCAAAGGTTATGCCGAGAGCGACGCCGTCTATGACAAGCTATGATCCCGGGGATGTGGTCCTTCTCGCATTCCCTTATGCCGGTACTCCGCGCCAAAAGAAACGTCCCGCTCTTGTGCTTCTTGACGCGGGAGATGCGGACGTTTTGCAGAGGATATGCAGCCGCTGGGATGCTGCGTTCTCAGCTTCTCTGTAGAACTTCTGCCATCGGTGCCCGCTCCAGCAGGTAGAACCCCCGGCGCTCCCCCCCTTCCTCCTCCTCCGTCACGAAGAACTCGCTTACGAGATACCCCCGAGCGAGGTAGTGCTGGAAGATCCGGCGGGTCTCCTCCCGCCACCGGAGGGCGGCCTCCCGATCCCGCTGCTTGAGCGCGTTGATGTCCGTCGGGATCTCCACCCACAGCCTCTCCGCCTCGAGATCCCAGCGGATCTCCGCATTGCGCAGGAGGCCCGCGTGCCGCTCCGTGCGGTTCACCGCCGGGGCGTCGGGGAGCGAGGGCTGCGAGGGCGAGGGTCGCTCGAGCCGCGACCGCACCCTCTCGGAGCGGATCCACCACTCCACCGTGAGCCGATCCGTGGGCAAGCCTCGATTGAGCTCGTCGCGGATGTCCCCATACAAGTTGGGGTGATACCGCCGGGCGATGACCCCCAGCTTGCGGAAGTTGAAGTGGGCGTTGGCGCTCTGGAGGGGGTCAAACGTCCAGGTGACGAGCTCCAGCCCCTGGGCGAGCACCCGCTCCCGCTGCGCCCGTTTCAGCTTATATCCTACCCCCCGATACCGCCGCTCTTGGAGAACTCCGCACATGAGCGAGCAGTGCTTCCACCGCTTATGATCGGGGTCGTACCCCAAGAACCCGAAGACGAACCCGATCATCTCCTCTCCGTCCCCGTCGAAGGCCCCCAGCAGGACCCCGCCGCTCATCTGAGCCGTCAACAGCAAGTGATGGGGGACGACGCTCACGTCGGAGAAGCCCCAGATGCGCTTTTGCAACGCCTCGCAGGCGTGCAGGTCCTCCAGGGATTGCAGGGGACGGATCTCGATGGCCATTTTGCGCTTACGTTTTACGATTCCGCCGGGAGGTCCTCGACGCTCTCGGCCCGGGCGGAGGCGATGATCGCCCGCTTGCGCTTGCGTCGCTCCTCGGCCCGCTTGCGCCGCCTATGGTACATGAACTCGTCGGCCCGCTCCAGGACGCTCTCTAGGCTCTCTTCGCTTCCGGGCCGCCAGGAGGCGACTCCGAAGCTGATGGAGATCCGATAGTCCCCTAAGCCGGGATCCCAGCTCTCGAACTGCCGGCGGAGGCGCTCGAGCGCCGCCTCGGCTTCCGCCTCCGAGGCTCCGGCCATCACGATCAGGAACTCGTCCCCTCCGTATCGGACGATCAGGTCGTGGGAGCGCACGTTGCGCTTGAGCAAGGCGGCGACCTCTTGCAGGATGCGATCCCCCGTAGCGTGCCCGAAGCGATCGTTCACCGCGTAGAAGTTGTCCAGGTCGATCATGACAAAGGTGAGAGGGTATCCCTGGCGGGAAGCCCGCTCGCGCTCCGTGGCCAGGTACTCCGTCAAGTAGTGGCGATTGTAGACGCCCGTGAGCGCGTCGTGGAGGGCCATCTTCCGAAGCCGCTCTCGGTCGAGTGCCCGCAGGATCGCCGCGGTGATCTCGTCGCGCAGCTCCCAGAGCTGCTGGGCATCCTCCTCCGTGAAGACCCCCTCTTCCTCGAGGTTGTTGACGTTGAAGAAGGCGATCACCCGTTCCGAGGTCGGGTCGGAGATGGGCAGGGAGATCGTCGACCCGGGGGGTGGGATCCCCACCTCCCGGTGCATCCTCTGGATGAGCGGATGCCGAAGCTGTTCCGAGCGCGTAAGGAGCGTCGGTCGATCGGCCCGAAGGATCCGAAGCAGCTCCGCTTCGCGATGCTCGATCCGCTGCAGTTGGTCAAGATCCCGACCGATGGCGGCCCAGAAGCGGTAGACGCCCCGCTCCTCGTCGAAGAGGAGCACGCTGCCCGCATCGGCCTGGGGGAGCATCATCAGGGCATGCCTCAGGATCTTGTGGACCATCTCCTTGGGGTCTCGAGTGCGGTTGAGCTCCTCGAGGAAGCGACGGTAGTACAGGGTTCGCAAGGCTACGGCCAGCTGGCGGGCCAAGGCCTGAAGGAGCCGTTCGTCTTCCGCCGTGAAGGCGTGCCTCCGGGTGCTCTCGATGTTGATCACGCCGAGCACGCCCCGGCCGTCGCGAATGGGGACGGCCAGCTCCGAGCGGACATCGGGGTGGGCCATCACGTAGTCGGGGTCTTGGGTGACGTCGCCGACCCGGGCGGGTTCGCCGGTGCGGACCACCCGACCGCAGATGCCCCGGGAGAGGGGGAGCCGTTGGAAGGCCTCGCGTCGGATTTCCCCGGTCTCCAACCTCGTGTGCAGGGCTTGGAGGACCAGCTCGTTGCCCTCGCGCAGGAAGATCACCGCGTGCTCGTACGCGAAGTGCTCGGTGAGGGTTTCCACGGCGTACTGCACCAGGGTGCGGACGTCCTGGGTCTGAGGCAGCCTCTCGCTGAGGCGGTAGATCCCCCGCAGGCGCTCTCGGGAACGCCTCAGCTCCTCCTGGCGCTCTAAGCTGCTTATCGCCAGCGCCAGCTGGTCGGCCAGCGCTTGGAGGAGGGAGACGTCCTCCGAGGTGTAGGCACTGCGGTGCCGATCCTCCAGGTTGAGGACCCCAAAGAGACGCTCCCCGATCTGGAGGGGGACGGCCAGCTCCGAGCCCATGGGCCGGTCGCCCCGCAGGTAGCGCGGGTCGACCTCGACGTCGGGCAGGAGGGCGGGGCGACGCGTACGGGCCACCCAGCCGACGACCCCTCGGCCCCAGGGGATGGCCTCGCCCACCCGATACGGGCAGGAGACGCGACCCGCCTGGGCTACGACCCTCAACTCCTTCGCCTCTTCCTCCGCCCACAGCAGCGCGGCGTAGTCGTAGTCGAAGACCTCCCGCACGAGATCCAGAGCCTCTTCTTGAAGCTGGGAGAGCGAGGTAAGCGCCGCGAGGCGATCCGAGATCCGATAGAGCGCCCGCAGGCGCTCTTGGGAGCGCGCCCGTTGCACCGCCCACGCGGCCAGCTGGACCAGGGTCTCCAAGGGCTCCAGCTCCTCGGGGGCAGGGACCTGGCCGTGCACGGGATCGGCCAGGGTCACCCGGCCCAACACCCGCCCTTCGACCTCGAGGAAGTAGACCAACGTGTCGTGTTCGCCCCAGCGCCGGACCTCCGGCGGCAGCTCCGGACCCTGCCCCCCAGACCGCGAGCGGGGGAGGGCTACGCCCACCTCTCGGAGGTCCGGCAGGTCCTCCGGGGTGACGTAGTACGCCGCTCCGATCCGACGGCCTCCGCGCACGATGGCGCCGTTGGGCAAGAGCTTCCCTTCCTCGGCGGTCCGCAGCAGGCGGCGCTCTTGCTCCGGGGCGAGCCCCTCGATGTAGACTTCCTCTACGTCCGGAGGGTCCGGGTCGTCCCGAGGGCGGGTCTTGCGGAAGACGAGCGCCCCTACCACCTGGAACGGGGAGTGTTCCCTCAAGGCGTGCACGATGGAGCGGATCGTCCGGGGCAGCTCGGACGCCCCCAGCAGGGAGGCCCCGATCTCCACCGCGCGCCGGTGAATCCCCTGGAGGCGCTTCGTCTCCAGGGCCGCGGCCAGCTGGTTGGCCACCAACTGCAGCAGGGTGACCTCCCGCGAGGAGAAGCCGAAGGGGCGGGGGCGGAACCGCCCCACGACCAAGGCCCCGCTACGCCGCCCCCCCTGGATCAGCGGGACCCCCAAGACGGCCTGCAGCCCCCTCTGGGCCCAGTACTCCAACCTCCGGGGCCAACGGAGGTAGTCGTTGACGAAGAGCGGCCTCCCCCGAGAGAAGACCTCCCATGCCAGCCCTCGCCCGCCCTCGTCCTGTAAGGCGAGGGAGTGGAGTCCGCCGGGGAGGCCGAGCGTCTTGCGGAAGAGGAGCTCATGGCGACGGGCGTCGTACTCGTAGAGGACGGCGGCGTCGGCGTCCACGGCGCGGGCCGCGATCTCCAAGGCCCTCTGCATCAGCTCCTCGGGATCCCCTATTTTGCTCAGCTCCGGCAGCTGTCGGAGAGCTTCGTTCTGACGGCGGAGCCGATCCCGCTCCCGGGCGCGCGCCACCGCTACCGCCGCCTGATCGGCGAGGAGCTGAGCTCCCTCGATCTCCTCAGGCGTCCAATCCCGGTGGGGCTCCTCGTCATAGAGCCCCAGCTTCCCGAGAAGTCCCTCGTGGTACAAGGGGAGGAAGAGGGCGGACCGGATCCCTTCCCGCTCCACCGCCTCCCGCACGGGGGCCAGCTGCGGGTCCGCTAGGAGATCGGGAAGGACCAAAGGGTCCGGCTTATGCGAGATATCCCGAGGCCAAGGGGAGTGTTCCGCCACCGCTTGGCGGTACGCCTCGGAGACCCCGATCGCCGCCGGGGAGGTGAGCCGGCCCTCCTCGTCGAAGAAATAGACGGCACAGCGGGAGCAGCCCAGCACCTCCCGCCCGATCCGGACCAGTCGAGATAGGACCTCTTCCAGCCCCGCCTCCCCGTGCAGGGCCTGAAGGCCCCTAAGGAGTGCCCGCAGTCGCGCTTCGTGGTGTCGCTCCACGTTCCCGAACTTCCCTGGATGTCCCGTTAAATGGATGATACCTTTCGGGATCTCAGGGTGTCAACCCGTCTCCCGGGGAGAGGCGCTCATTCCGGGCCGAGCACGCGGGCGATCTGCGCTTCGCTCTCGTTCCAGCGCTCCCGCACCTTCACTTGGAGATCCAAGTAGACTCGGGTGCCCAGAAGTTGTTCCATGTCCAGCCGGGCAAGGCGGCCAATTTCTTTGATCATCTTGCCTCCCTGGCCGATGAGGATCCCCTTCTGCGAGGGCTTCGCCACGTAGATCGTCGCGTAGACCTCCACCAGGGGTTTGTCCTCCCGCTCCCGGATCTCCTGGACCTCCACGTAGACGGAGTAGGGGATCTCCTGTCGGGTCAGGTGGTAGACCTTCTCGCGGACGATCTCCGCGAGCAAGAACTCCTCCGGACGGTCCACGGTGACCTCGTCGGGGAAGTACTTGGGGCCTTCGGGGAGATATTGCTTGATGAGCTGGATCGTCTTGCCCAGGTTGATCCCCTGCAGGCACGAGATGGGGATGACCTCCGCAAAGAGACCCGTTTGCGCGTACGTCTCGATCGTCTTGGGGACCTGATCGCCCTTGGCCCGGTCGATCTTGTTGATGAGGAGAAACTTGGGCATGGAGAGCTTCTTTAAGGGCTCGAAGATCTTCGCGTCGTATTCGGGGATCTCCTCCCAGGGTTCGACCATGTAGAGGATGAGGTCCAAGCCCTCTAAAGCGCCGAAGGCTTGTTTTAAGAGCAAGCGGCTCAGCTTGTCCACGGGCTTGTGGAGCCCGGGGGTGTCCACGAAGACGATCTGGGCCTCGGGGTCGTTGTAGACGCAGCGGATGCGGTTACGGGTGGACTGTCTCTTCTCCGAGACGATGAGCACCTTCTTCCCCAAGATGGCGTTGATGAACGTGGACTTGCCCACGTTCGTCTGCCCCAAGACGCCCACGAAGCCGGACTTAAAGCCCATCGGAGATCAGCTCCCGACGGCGAACGAGTTGTACGGCCTTCCGGATGTCCCCGTGCAGGAGGCGGTCGCGGATCCAAGGCGGGACCTCCTCGCGGAAGCGCCGATAGGCCCTCCGCGTGCGGGGGGCCATCTCCTCGGGGTCCCGGAAGCCGAGCGCCTGACCGGCGACCAAGAGCGCCAAGGCCGTAATCTTCTCGACGTTTTGGGCAATGCGGTGCGCCTTTTGGGCGCCGATGCTCGCCAGGCTGTTGTAGTCCTCCTTGCCCCCCGAGGTGGGGATCGAGTCCACCGATGCCGGGTGGGCCAGCACCTTGTTCTCCGCCACGAGGGAGGCCGCCGTATACTGGGCGATCATCAAGCCGGAGTGGAGCCCCCCTTCCTCGACCAGGAACGGGGGAAGGTCGGGGTGCTCCAGCAGATGGGCGAGTTGGCGCTCCAAAAAGGCCCCGAGCTGGGCACTCACAAGCCCCAGCACCTCGAGGGCCAGCGCCAACGTCTCGCCGTGGAACTCCCCTCCCGAGAGGGCTTCCCCCGTCTCGGGGAAGAGCAGGGGGTTGTCCGTGGCCGAGTTGATCTCGATCTCCAGCGTTTGCTCGACGAATCGAAGCCCCTCCCAGACGGCCCCGAGCACCTGGGGGGCGCACCGCAGGCTGTAGGGGTCTTGAACGTCGGGGTTGCGGCCCGTGAGCCGACTGCCCTCCAAGAGGGCGCGCAGCCTTTCCGCCGCGAGCTTCTGTCCGGGGTGGGGATGCACCTCGCCGAGCCGGGGGTCCAAGGGCGCGGTGTGCGCGCCCGCGGCCTCGTAGGCCCAAGCCGTCGCCCAAAGCGCGTGCTCCCACGCGTTTCGAGCCGTCCTAAAGGCGCAGAAGCCCACCGCCAACGAGACCTGGGTCCCGTTGATGAGCGCCAGCCCCTCCTTGGGGGCCAGCCGTAGGGGCTTTAAGCTTAGCCTCTGGAGCACCTCGCCCCCCGAGAGCTTCTCGCCCTGAACGAGGGCCTCGCCCTCGCCGATGAGGAGCAGCGCCAGGTGCGCCAGAGGAGCCAGATCGCCGCTGGAGCCCACGGACCCCTGCGAGGGGATAACCGGGACGACGTCTGCGTTCAGGAGCTTCTGCAGATGCTCGACGACGACGGGCCGCACGCCCGAGTGGCCCCGGAGCAGGGCGTTTAAGCGAAACAGCAGGGCGGCGCGGGCCGCTTCGGGGGGGAGGGGCTCGCCCACCCCGGCGGCGTGGCTCCTCAGCAAGTTGAGCTGCAGCTCCCCCAGCCGCTCCGGGGGGATCGTTTGCGTAGAGAGCTTGCCCAAGCCGGTGTTGATCCCGTACACGCGCCGTCCCTCGGCGACGATCTCCTCCACCCGGCGGGCGGAGGCCTCTACGGCCCGGAGAGCCTGGGGAGAGAGGGATACGGGCTCGTTTTCCCAGACGATGCGTTCCGCGTCCCGAAGGGACAGATGGTGGCCGTCCAGCTCGATCATGGCTCTATGATAGCGTTTTGAGCCGCCGGACTGCAAAATATACGGGATGTTTCGCGAAGAGCTCTACGTGGTGTGTCACAACATCCGCAGCCTGCACAACGTGGGCTCGATATTCCGAACCGCCGACGGGGCCGGCGTCACCCAGCTCTTCTTGTGTGGGTACACGGGCCACCCGCCCCGGCCCGAGATCGCCAAGGTCGCGCTGGGTGCAGAGAGAAGCGTTCCGTGGGAATATCACTATCAAACCTGGCGGGTGCTCGACCGCCTACGAGCTCAAGGGGTGCAGATCATCGCCCTGGAGAACGACGTCGAGGGGAGCGTGGACTATCGCGAGGTGCGCCCTCGGTTCCCCGTCGCGCTGCTCTTGGGCAACGAGGTGGAGGGGCTCTCGCCGGGGCTGCTCCGGCGGGCCGATGTCGTGATGCACCTTCCGATGCACGGGGTCAAAGAGTCGCTCAACGTGGCGGTGGCGTTTGGGATCGCCGTCTACAAGCTCAACGAGCGGCGGCGGTGAGCGGCCGCCGTCGTGGGTCGTTGACAGACGCCGCAGGTCTCCGTAGGCTCTTCCCGCTATGGACCGCCGCCGTTTCGAGGAGCTGGTCGCCGAGGCCCTGGATCGCCTGCCGGCGTACTTCCGGGAGAAGCTGGACAACATTGCGGTGATCGTGGAGGACGAGCCGCCGCCCGAAATCGCCGAGGAGTACCAACGAGATGGGCAGCTCCTCCTGGGGCTCTACCAGGGCGTCCCCCTCCCGGAGCGGAGCGTCTGGTCCCCGTATCCCTACCCCGACGTGATCTCCATCTACCAGCGCAACATCGAGCGGATCTGCCGCACCGAAGAGGAGATCATCCAGCAGGTCCAAGAGACCGTGATGCACGAGCTGGGCCACTACTTCGGGATGGATGAGGAGAAGCTGCGAGATCTGGGGCTTTAGCTACTCGGCGGGAGCCGGGGCGGAGGTGTGCTCGAAGATCGAGGGGAACGCGACCTCGAAGACCTCGTCCACGGCCTCCACGAAGTGGAACTCGAGCTCCCGGCGGACGGCTTCGGGCACATCCCTCAGATCGGCCTCGTTGCGCTTCGGCAGGATCACGGTTTTCACGCCCGCGCGGTGGGCGGCCAGGACCTTGTCGCGGATCCCGCCCACGGGTAGGACCTTCCCCCGCAGCGTGATCTCCCCCGTCATCGCCAAGTCGGGCTGGAGCGGGTGGTCCGTCAACAACGAGACCAGGGCGGAGGCGATGGTCACCCCCGCCGAGGGGCCGTCCTTGGGGATCGCCCCCGCGGGCACGTGGACGTGGAGGTCGTTCTTCTCGAAGACCTCGGGGTCGATGCCCAGCGCGTCGGCCTGGGAGCGGATGTACGACAGGGCCGCCTGCGCGGACTCCTTCATGACGTCGCCCAGGTGCCCCGTGAGGATGAGCTTCCCCTTTCCCCGCATCTTGGTGGCCTCGATGAAGACGATGTCTCCCCCGACGCGGGTCACCACCAAGCCGACGGCCACGCCGCTGCGCTCCATCCGCTCGGCCAGCTCGTAGAAGTACTTCGGCGGCCCTAAGAACTCCGCGATCTGTTCCGGCATGACGGTCCAGGGCTCCTTGGCGGGCGCGATCTTCTTCGAGGCGCGCGGCCCGGCCTTCTCCAGCACGCGCACCGCGATCTTGCGCAGCACGGAGGCGATCTCCCGCTCGAGGTTGCGCACCCCCGCCTCGCGGGTGTACTCCCGGATGATCTTCAGAACGGCCTCATCGGCAAACTGCACGCTCCCTTCGGGGAAGCCGTGCTCCTGGAGCTGCCTCGGGATCAAATACTTCTGCGCGATGTGGAGCTTCTCCTCGTCGGAGTAGCCCGGGATCTCGAGCACCTCCATGCGGTCGAGCAGCGCGGGCGGGATCGTGTCCAAGATGTTGGCGGTGGTGATGAACATCACCTCCGAGAGGTCGAAGGGCACGTCCAAATAGTGGTCTTGGAATTTGGAGTTCTGCTCGGGGTCCAGGACCTCCAGCAGGGCGGCCGCGGGATCGCCTCGGAAGTCCGCGCCTAATTTGTCGATCTCGTCGAGCATGAAGACGGGGTTGCGCGTCCCGGCGCGCTTTAGGCCCTGGATGATCCGCCCGGGGAGGGCTCCGATATACGTCCTGCGGTGGCCGCGGATCTCGGCCTCGTCGCGGACGCCCCCCAGCGAGATCCGCACGAATTTTCGGCCCAGCGCCCGGGCGATCGACTGGCCCAGCGAGGTCTTCCCGACCCCCGGAGGCCCCACGAAGCAGAGGATGGGTCCGCGCAGCTTCCGCCTCTTGCGCCCCTTTTGGGCCTGGAGCTGTAACACGGCCAAGTACTCTAAGATGCGCTCTTTGACCTTGTGGAGGTCGTAGTGGTCCTCGTCGAGGATGCGCCGGGCGCGCGCGATGTCGAGCCGGTCCCGGGTGCGCTTGGACCAGGGGAGCTCGACCAGCCACCCCAAGTACGTCCGGGAGACGGTGTACTCCGCGGAGCTGGGGTGCATCTGGGCCAGGCGCTCCAGCTCCCGCAGCGCTTCTTTCTCCACGTCGGGGGGCATCTTCGCCTCGTGGATCCGCTCGCGCAGCTCCTCGATCTCGGGGTTTTCGGCCTCGCCCAGCTCCCGCCGGATCGCCTCGAGCTTCTCCCGGAGGTAGCGCTCCCGCATCCCCCGCTCTAATTCCGTTTTGACCTCGGACTCGATCTGCGTCCCCAGCTCGTGGAACTCGATCTCCCGCTCCAGGATGCGGGTAAGCCGCAGCAGTCTCTCCTTGACGTCGGCGATCTCCAGGAGTTCCTGCTTCTCGGCGGACTCGAGGTCGAGCTGGTTGGCCACGGCGTCCACGAGGTGGTCGGGGTCCTCGATCTGGCGGACCCCCTCGAAGACGTCGGTGGAGAGGTTGGGCGCGACCATCGTGAGCCGCTGGAAGCGGGAGAGGACGTTCTTTCGTAAAGCTTCCAGCTCGACGTCGCCGGGGGAGGGGAGCTCTGGAGCGATCCCCTCGACCTCGGCCAGCAGGTACGGCTGGGTCTGGAGAAACTTCCTCACGCGGAAGCGGGCGATCCCCTGCACCAGGGCCATGAGGGTCTTGTTGGGGTACTGCAGCACCCGGACCACGCGGCAGGCGGTGCCCACCGCATACAGATCCTCGGGTCCGGGGAGGTCGGTGGCGGGGTCCTTCTGCAACAAGACTCCCAGCCAGTTGCCCTGGGACATCGCTTCCTCAACGGCCCGGAGCGACCCGTCGCGCCCCACGGTGAGGGGGACGAGCGACTGGGGGAACACGACGCTGTCCCGCAGCGGGAGGATGGGAAGCCGCTCCGGAACCTTGCTGGGCGAAGCCGGTCCCGACGCCTCGGAGCCGGACTCGGCTCCGCCCTGCGGCTGCACGTGTTCGTCCATAGCAAGGGCTATTGTACGTAAAAACGGGAGGCTTCGACAAATTGCCCCGTCCCCCCTTCTCACCCCGGGGCGAGGAGCAAAGGAGCGAGCGAAGCGAGACAAGAGTTGACCTCCTCCGACGGGAGACTCTAGAATGCCGACGGGGGTCTTTCGAAGGAGAGGGGACCCTCCGGCAACGCCTCCACGCCCGTCGGAAAGGAACGAAGCGAGGGGATGTCCATGACCCAAGCCGTACGCGAAGTCCGCGCCCCTAGAGGGACGCAGATCACGTGCAAGAGCTGGCTCCTAGAGGCCCCGATGCGCATGCTCATGAACAACTTAGACCTCGAGGTCGCGGGGGATCCTGCGAATCTCATTGTCTATGGGGGTACGGGAAGGGCAGCTCGCAGCTGGGAGGATTTCGAAGCCATCGTCCAGACCCTACAAAAGATGGACATCGATGACACGCTCATCGTGCAATCGGGCAAACCCGTCGCGGTCTTCAAGACCTACGAGGACGCGCCTCGGGTTTTAATTTCCAACGCGATGCTCGTCCCCGAGTGGGCCACGTGGGACAAGTTCCGGGAGCTGGAGCGGCTGGGGCTTACGATGTACGGCCAGATGACCGCCGGAAGCTGGATCTACATCGGCACCCAGGGCATTTTGCAGGGGACGTATGAGACGCTGGCCGAGTGCGCAAGGCAGCACTTCGGCGGCTCCCTTCGGGGCAAGTTCGTCCTAACCGCCGGACTCGGGGAGATGGGCGGCGCCCAGCCCTTGGCGATCACCCTGAACGAGGGCGTCGGCCTCATCGTCGAGATCAACCCCGAGAAGATCCAACGGCGCCTCAAGCTGCAGCAGCTCGACACCTGGACCGACGATCTCGACGAAGCCCTCCAAATCGTCGAAGAGCACCGGCGCAAGGGGAAGCCCATCTCCGTGGGCTTGCTGGGCAACGCTGCGGACGTCTATCCCGAGCTGGTGCGAAGGGGCGCGATCCCCGACGCCGTGACGGACCAGACGGCGGCCCACGACGAGCTGAACGGCTACGTCCCCGGCGGCATGACGTACGAAGAGGCGCTCAAACTGCGCGCAGAGGACCCCGAGACGTACATTCAGAAGTCCTATGAGTCGATGGTCCGCCACGTCCAGGCGATGATCGACATGAAGCGCCAGGGGGCTGTGGTCTTCGACTACGGGAACTCCATCCGGGCCCAAGCGGAGAGGGGCGGGCTCAAGGGCGCAACGGAAGCCTTCCCCGGGTTCGTGGTCGCGTTTATTCGCCCGATGTTCTGCCGCGGGAAGGGACCGTTCCGCTGGGTGGCCCTCTCGGGAGACCCTCAAGATCTCTATAAGACGGACGAGGCCATCGTAAGCCTTTTCCCCGAGGACGAGTCGCTGCGCCGATGGATCACCCTGGCCCGGCAAAGAGTGAGATTCCAGGGGTTGCCCGCGCGGATCTGCTGGCTGGGCTACGGCGAGCGGGACCGGGCCGGGCTCTTGTTCAACGAGCTGGTCCGCAAGGGGGAGGTCTCGGCTCCCATCGTCATCGGGCGGGACCACCTCGACGCCGGGTCGGTGGCCTCCCCCTACCGGGAGACGGAGGGGATGAGGGACGGCTCGGACGCGATCGCCGACTGGCCCATCCTCAACGCCCTTCTGAACGCCGTCTCCGGCGCGACGTGGGTTTCGGTGCACCACGGCGGCGGCGTGGGCATCGGGAAGTCGATCCACGCCGGGATGGTGATCGTCTGCGACGGCACGAAGGAGGCCGACAAGCGCTTAGAGCGGGTGCTCACCGCCGACCCGGGTCTCGGGGTGGTGCGGCACGCCGACGCGGGCTACGAGGAGGCCCAACGGGTGGCCCGGGAGAAGGGCCTCTGGATGCCGCGGCTTGTGAGATCTCCTCGTTGACGTGAGGATCGTCCTGATCTACAATCGTAAGACCTTGCCATCCGGTGTCTGACGTGCTGATCCGAAAAGTCCACTAAGGAGCGATGTCTTATGACCGAGGAGCTGATCCACCGGCCCGGCCTGAAGAACGTCGTGGCCGCCGACTCGGCCATCTGCTTCATCGACGGGGAGCAGGGGGTGCTGCGTTACCGCGGATACGACATCCAAGAGCTGGCGGAGCACTCCACCTTCGAGGAGACGGCCTATTTGCTGCACTACGGTGAGCTGCCCGCCCGGGAGGAACTGGAGCGCTTCTCCGACGAGCTGCGCACCCAGCGGGCCCTCCCCGAGGGGGCCTTGGCCGTGCTCCGGGAGCTGCCCCCGGAGAGCCCCCCCATGGACGTCCTGCGCACGGTCACGTCGGTGTTGGCCCACTTCGACCCCGAGGCCCCGGACGACTCCGAGGAGGCCAACCGCCGCAAGAGCGCGCGGCTGATCGCCCGCTTCCCCACCATCCTGGCGGCCTTCCACCGCCTGCGGGAGGGACGGGATCCCCTTCCCCCTAAGGAAGACCTGAGCCACGCGGCCAACTTTTTGTACATGCTCTCGGGCGACCCTCCCGACGAGCTGAGCGCCCGGGTCTTCGACGTCTGTCTCGTCCTCCACGCCGACCACGGCTTTAACGCCTCGACGTTCTCTGCGCGGGTGACCGCCTCGACCCTCTCGGACATCTATAGCGCGATCACCTCGGCGGTGGGGACCCTCAAAGGACCGCTGCACGGCGGGGCGAACATCCGGGTCCTCGAGATGCTCCAGGAGATCGGCTCGGTGGAGCGGGTCCGCGAGCACGTGGAGGGGATGATCGCCCGCAAGGAACGGATCTGGGGGTTGGGCCACCGCGTCTACAAGACGAAGGACCCCCGAGCCTTCGCACTGGAGAAGCTCATCGTCGAGCTCGCCCGGGTGCGGGGGGAGAGTCCCCTGTACCGAATCGCCCGCGAGGTCGAGAAGGTGGGTACGGAACTCCTGGGCGGGAAGGGCATCTACCCCAACGTCGACTTCTACTCCGCGGTCGTGTACGACATGCTGGGGATCCCGCACGATCTGTTTACGCCGATCTTCGCCGTCTCGCGGGTGGCGGGCTGGACAGCCCACGTTGTAGAGCAATACCGCGCCAACGTGCTGATGCGCCCCCGGGCCCAATACACGGGCCCCGACCGCCGGGAGTACGTGCCCCTGGAGCAGCGGTAAGCTTTTCTATTTCGTCTCCCGCAAGCTGTAAGGCGGCACGTTCCAGCCCCTGCTTCCGAAAGGCTTTGTGCTCGTGACCCGGCGCGGCTTTGGGCTTTTTTAGAAGATCGGCTCGTCCTGCAGGTCGGGGTCGGGTGGGGGTGGGGACTCGCGCACTTCCTCGATGAGCTGTTGGGCCTCCTCCAAGCGGTCCTCGGGGACCTGGATGAAGACGGGCAGCTGGGGGTAGACCCCCTCGCGGGCGCCCACCAGAAGACAAGGGATCCCTTCGGCCTCCAGGATCCCCTGGATGAGGTGAGCCTCCATGACGTGGCGCGCTTGGAAGGCGGTTACGAACTTCACGTTGGCCGTCTTGGCCTCCTCCGGGAGGGCCTCCACGACCGCCTCGTCGCAGTCGAGGCAGTAGCGCACCCCATACACGTATTCCGCGCGGCACTTCGGACAGTAAGGCATCGCATTCCTACTCTAGCGCGTGGGAAGGGGCGGAGCAAGCTGGAGGCTCGTCTCGGCGATCGTGGAGCGCGACGCCCTCGACGTCGGGCCTAGTCCAAACCCGTTGAATCCCCAAGGGGTGATAGGTATAATACGCCTGCCTCTCTCCCCATACAGGGGGCATTCACATTCGCTCAATTACCCCCTCCCCGTTCCGCATTCGGGGAGAAGGGGTGGGGACCGGTCTCTCGATTTTCGCTTCTCATTCTCCAGAAGTCACGATGAGGAGGTGATGGATATGACCCTCTACGATCTGATCTTGGCAGAGCGGGCGGCGCGGGAGCGCTATTACGAGTTGCTGCGGGAGGCCGACGCAGAGCGCATGCTGCGCACCCAAGCTCCGATGCGGGCGAAGCGGACGCTCGGGAGCGCCGCCTTCCGTCGGCCCCGCGGCCTCTGGGGCTGGGGGACGCCGCGGCTGCGGCCTCAGCCTCAGCGTTAACGTCCGCCTCCGCCTTGCGCCCGCATCGACACCGGCAGCGCAGCCGCGTCGGCCGCATCCGCAGCCCCGGCGCAGCCCCGCCCGGGGCTCCTTTCTTGGGGGCTTGACAAACGTAACAGTGTTATGTTATGATGGCCCGGCGCACGAAAGGGGGTCCGATCATGGCCGTACGAAAGGTGCAGTCGGTTTCCGGCTTCTGGGTAGGGATCCCCCGAAGGGAGCCGGTGCAAGGGGGGATCCCTCGACAAGAACCCTCACGGTCGGAAAAGACGCGGGCGGACGACGGCCCCTCACTGGGGAGCGAGCTCGCCCGGCTGCTTCAGGACGGTTGGGTTCGGCTCTACGCCCAGCGCAAAATTTTTTGACCCCTTGACCTCGTAACAGTGTTATGTTATGATGAGCGCGCCATGGACCGACCGAGGGACAAGACCCGAGAGAAGGGCACGAACGAAGAGCCCGAGCTGATCCCCAAGAAGGAAGTCTTGGAGCGGACGGGGATCTCCTACGGGCAGTTCTACCGCTGGAAGCGCAAGGGGCTCATCCCCGAGAGCTGGTTTGTGCGCCGGAGCACCTTCACGGGGCAGGAGACCTTCCTCCCCCGGGAGAAGATCCTCGAGCGCATCCGGCTCATCCAGAAGCTCAAGGACGAATACAGTCTCGAGGAGATCGCGGAGATGCTCTCCCCCGAGCCCCCGAAGCGCCTCTTCCCCGCGGACGTCGTCCGAAGGCGGGTGGGGATTCCTCCCGACGTCCTGGAGCGCTTCCGGGCCGTCACGGGCCGGGAGGAGCCCTTCCGCTTCCGGGAAGTGTTTTGGATGGCGGCGATGGACGAACTCCGAAGACAGGGCGCTCCTCCCAAGGCCTGGGAGCTGGCGCTCCGGACCCTGCAGCGGGACGGGGTCGCCTTCGAGGAGGAGACGGAGTGGGTCCTGTGGCTCTGGGAGAAGGACGAAATACCCTTCGTCTGTCTGGCCCCGGAGCCCTATCTGCGCGCGGATCCCGAAGCGACGGAGCGGGCCCGGGTCGAGTTGCGTCGGCTGCTCGAGCGGGTCAAGATGAAGCTCGCGGACGAGCAAGAGGCCAAGCCCAATCCGAAGCGCAAGGGGTTCAAGGTGGACGTGAGCGTGGACGCGGACGACGTGGACATCGAGATCGATCTTCCTTGACTTGACTTGACTTGACTTGACTTGACTTGACTTGACTTGACTTGACTTGATCGGAACCCGAGGAGGAAGCCCTTCATGGAGACGGACGAGCTGGTGGAGCGACTGAAGAAGTAC
>Ga0256839_1000556_pt1 | contig 48016 bp, 45 predicted proteins | sample 354166metaG_FD_185968 | JGI IMG/M metagenome (GOLD analysis project Ga0256839, IMG submission 185968) | Hydrothermal vent microbial communities from Mid Atlantic Ridge, Atlantic Ocean - 354-166 | ecosystem: Environmental > Aquatic > Marine > Hydrothermal vents | place: Atlantic Ocean: Mid... | reverse complement strand
TCAATGGGTTATTGCTATACACATTTTACCCGATCAGGAACCCCGATCCTCTCGTTTTGAACCCCTTTTTATCCGTATATCAATGCCTTGCGCTGACCGCTTGGGAAAATTGGGGAGACACTAGATCGCCCTGTTCTTGACCCTGGAGCGTTTTTCTGCTTAGGATGGCACGGATTGCCTTCGCTTCGAAAAGAGGAGGCGAAGGTTTTCGCACGGAAAAACGAAGCCTGAAGCGTCAGGTTTCCGTCAATAAAAAAATACCAAGAGGAGAGAGAGCGTAATGAAAATAGGGGTACCCAAAGAGGTCCACGAGGGGGAGCGCCGGGTGGCCACCACCCCCCAAGTGGCTCAGCAATTGCAAAAGCTCGGCTTCACCGTGGCGATCGAGTCCGGCGCCGGGGCCGCCGCCAATTACACCGACGACGCCTATCGGGAGGCCGGGGTGGAAATCGTCAAGGATGCCCGGTTGTTGTGGGCCGAGTCGGATATCGTACTCAAGGTGCGTCCTCCCGAAACCCATCCCCTGTGTGGGGATGAGGTGGCGTTGATGCGGGAGGGCGGTAGCCTCATCAGTTTCATCTGGCCCGCCCAGCATCCGGATCTGTTGGAGAAGTTCACCGCGAAGAAGGCCACGGTCCTGGCGATGGATTGTATTCCCAGGATTTCCAGGGCCCAGAAGATGGACGCCTTGAGTTCCATGGCCAATTGTGCCGGATACCGGGCGGTGATCGAGGCGGCCGAGCACTTCGGCAGTTTCTTCACCGGGCAGGTGACTGCGGCGGGCAAGATTCCGCCCGCCAAGATTCTGATCATCGGGGCCGGGGTGGCGGGCCTTGCGGCCATCGGCACCGCGGTGAGCATGGGCGCCATCGTCCGCGCCTTCGACGTCCGGCCGGAAGTGCGCGATCAGGTGGAGAGCCTGGGGGCCGAGTTCCTTCAGGTGGAGATGGAAGGCGAGAGTGGTGCCGGCACCGGCGGTTACGCCAAGGAAATGAGTGAGGAATTCATTCGCAAGGAAATGGAAATCTTCGCCAATCAAGCCAGGGAGGTGGACATCATCATCACCACCGCTCTGATTCCGGGCAAGCCCGCGCCCAAACTGATCACCGCCGAGATGGTGAAATCGATGAAGGAAGGCAGCGTGATCGTCGATCTGGCGGCCGAACAGGGCGGCAACTGCGAGCTGACCGAACCCGGCACCGTGGTGAGAAAGCACGGCGTGACCATCATCGGCTATACCGATCTTCCCAGCCGCATGCCGACCACCTCGAGCCAGCTCTATGCCACCAATCTGCGGCACTTGCTGACGGAACTTTGCCCGGAGAAGGATGGCATCATTCATGTGAACATGGATGATGTGGTGATCCGTGGCGCCACGGTCGTCAAGGACGGCAAGATCACCTGGCCGCCGCCGCCGATTCCGGTCTCCAAGGAGGAAAAGAAACCGGCCGCCCCTCCCCCCGAAGCGCCCGCACCCGAAGAGGCGAAAAAGAAGATTCCCACCGAATGGGTCACCCTGGGGTTGATGGCGCTGGCCGGTGTGGCCATGTACGGCCTGGGATTGGTGGCGCCGCCCGAGTTCCTGGCTCACTTCACCGTGTTCGTGTTGGCGTGTTTCGTCGGCTACATGGTGATCTGGAACGTGACTCCGGCGCTGCATACCCCGCTGATGAGCGTGACCAACGCCATTTCCGGCATCATCGTCATCGGGGCGTTGCTGCAGGTGTCTTCGCCCGGGATCGTCCTCAAGTTCCTGGCCTTCGTGGCCATTCTGATCGCCAGTGTCAACATATTCGGCGGTTTCTGGGTCACCCAACGCATGCTTGGCATGTTCAAAAAAGAGCAATAAGGGAGGTGTAACATGCCACAAGGCGTCATTATCGTTTCGTATATCGCAGCGACCATTCTCTTCATTCTGGCCCTTCGGGGCCTCAGTCATCCAGAAACCGCCAGGCGCGGCAACTTGTATGGCATCATCGGCATGACCCTGGCGATCGCCGCCACGGTGATGTCGGACCGGGTCTCCAGTTATGTGCTGGTGGTGCTCGCGATGGCCGGCGGCGGGGCGGTCGGTATCTACGTGGCCCGGAAAGTGCAAATGACCGAAATGCCGGAACTGGTGGCCATTCTCCACAGTCTCGTGGGGATGGCGGCGGTGCTGATCGGCTTCGCCAACTATCTCGATCCGACCGCCGCCTTCGAAGGCGCCGCCAAGACGGTGCACGAGGTGGAAATCTATCTCGGAATCCTGATCGGTGCGGTGACCTTCACCGGGTCTGTGGTGGCCTGGGGAAAACTGTGCGGGAAGATTTCCGGCAAGCCGGTGTTGCTGCCCGCCCGTCACTGGCTCAACCTGGGACTGTTGATCCTGGCGGTCTTGCTGGGCAAGTGGTTTCTCAACGTGGAGAGCATCGGCGCCGGGATGATTCCGCTGATTTTGATGACGCTCATCGCCTTCGCTTTCGGGGTGCATATGGTGATGGCCATCGGTGGCGCCGACATGCCGGTGGTGGTGTCGATGCTCAACAGCTACTCGGGGTGGGCGGCGTCCGCCACCGGCTTCATGCTCTCCAATGACCTGCTGATCGTCACCGGTGCCCTGGTGGGTTCCAGCGGCGCCATTTTGAGCTATATCATGTGCCGGGCCATGAATCGCCATTTCCTCAGCGTCATCGCCGGCGGCTTCGGTACCGAAGGCGGGGCGCCCGCCGCCGCGGCCGGCGAACAGGGGGAGGTTCATCCCATCGATCCCGACGAGACGGCGGAATTTTTGGAAAACGCCAAGAACGTCATCATCGTGCCCGGATACGGCATGGCGGTGGCCCAGGCCCAGCACGTGGTGGCCGAGATCGTCAAGACCCTGCGCGACAAGGGGGTCAACGTGCGTTTCGGGATCCATCCGGTGGCAGGCCGGATGCCGGGGCACATGAATGTGCTCCTGGCCGAGGCCAAGATCCCCTATGACATCGTGTTGGAAATGGACGAGATCAACGATGATTTTCCCGAAACCGACGTGGCCATCGTGATCGGCGCCAACGACATCGTCAATCCCTCGGCCATGGAGGATCCCAACAGCCCCATCGCCGGGATGCCGGTGCTGGAGGTCTGGAAGGCCGACACCTGCATCGTGCTCAAGCGGAGCATGGCCACGGGGTATGCCGGGGTGGACAATCCCTTGTTCTTCCGCGAGAACACCCGGATGTTGTTCGGCGACGCCAGGGAAAGCCTCGACAAAGTACTGGGGCATTTGAAGCAGTAGAGACGATTCCCCTTTGATCCCATGACCGAAGCGGGCTGGAGACGGCCCGCTTTTTTGTGGCCGCGGGGAAGGTGATCAGGGTCGCCGCGCGGCCCTTCCTTCCCCTATGAAGGGAGGGGTTCGCGGCGCGTATTTACGGATCAATGGGCGGAGGGCAGGTGCCGGTTGCCATGCTTGCCCGCCTGGAGCCGGGATGGCAGGGGATCGGCGTGTTGGTGCTGGGTGCGCCAGACCCAGCCGATCAGCAGGATGAGTGCGCAGACACCAAGGACGAGGCTAAGGGCTCTGTTGGCGGCTCTCATCCGTCCTCCCGCCGAGGCCACCTCTCGACCAGGTCGTCCCAGCAGAGGGTGACGCCCGCCAGAACCTGCACCGGGGTTTCCCCGCGCATCTCGAACACCTCCGGCTTGCCGTATCCGCCCTGTTGATCGAGGCGGTAGACCAGAATGGTGCGTTCGAGCGGATCCACCAACCAGTATTCCCTGACCCCCACGCGTTCGTAAACTTCGCGTTTGCGCTGGTGGTCGTGATAGGCGCTCGAGGGAGACAGCACCTCCACCACGAAATCCGGCGCCCCCCTGACGCCCCGCCGGTCCAGTTTCGAGATGTCGCAGACCACCAGAACGTCGGGTTGTACCACCGTGTCGATTTCCTCGTCTTCCTCGCCCTTGCGGGGCAGGCGGACGTCCACTGGAGCTATGAAGGGGCGACAGGCTTTTCCCGCCAGTTGGTTGCTCAGTTGGCGGTAGATTTCCCCGGCTATGTCCTGATGTTCCAGGGTGGGTGCCGGGGCCATCAGGTAGGCCTGGCCATCGATCAGTTCGTAGCGGACGTCGTCGGACCAGGTCAGGTAGTCGCCGTAGGTATAGTGTTCCCGGGGATTCAGGGCCGGTTGCATGGCAATCTCGTGATGTCTCAGGCTGGATTATCGCACGGCAGATAGACGCATTCCACATCGAAGGTCGCGGCTACTTTGGCCATCAATGCCTGAACGCCGAATTGTTCGGTGGCGTGATGACCGCCCGCGAACATGTGGATTCCCGCCTCCTGGCTTTCGTGCCAGTCGTGCTCGCTCATCTCGCCGGTGATATAGGCGTCCAGCCCCGCTGCCTTGGCCTGGGGCCATTCGCCATTGGCGCCGCCGGTGATGATTCCGGCGCTGCGGATTGGGGCTTCGGGGTTTGGGCTGGCCAGCATGACGGGATGATCGAGCACCTGCCGCAGCCGCCGTTGCAGCGCCTGGGCCGTCAGGGGGGCGGGGAAGGTTCCCCGGATACCGGTGGTGACGCCCTGATGCTCGCCGAACGGCGCCAGCGATTCCAGCCCGATCCGGCGGGCCAGTGAAGCAGCGTTGCCGATTTCGGCGTGACCGTCGAGCGGCAGGTGGTAACCATACAAATTGATCTGCCGGCGCACCAGTGGGAACACCCGTCTGGCGAAAGGACCGGTCAGGGTTCTGGGGCCATGGAAGCGCCAGAACAGGCCGTGGTGGACCACTAGGGCCTGGGCGTCTTGCGCCACCGCCTGCTGGACCGATCGTGCTGTGGCCGAGACGGCGAAGGCGATCCTGTGGAGGGTGTCGCAGCCCTCGACCTGGAGACCATTGGGCCCGTAATCCGGGTAGCGGGCGGGTTCGAGCAGGGCATCGAAGAAGGCGGTCAGTTCGTTGCGTCGGACGGTCATGGTCGGTTTGTCGTCAGGGAATGTTCGATGGCGGTGGCCAGTTCGTCCAGGCGATCGAAGCGGGCCTGGAACGGCGGGTTCACTGCCTTCGGCATCCGGCAGGGGCCGGGAATCCATATCGGCACCGCGCCGGCGCGGGAAGCGGAGAGAATGCCGGGATGGGAATCCTCTATGGCCAGGCATAGCCGGGGGGGCAGAGAGAGGGTTTCGGCGGCCCGCAGATAGATGTCCGGAGCGGGTTTCCCCTGGCCGACATCATCGCGGCTGACGATTTGCGGAAAATGATCGGCGATGCCGGCCAGCCGCAGGCAATTTTCCGCATAGGCGCACTGACTGTTGGTGGCCAGCAGATAGGGAATTTCCAGCCGTCTCAGAACTTCCATCAGGCTGTCGTAGCCTGGCAGGATTTCGATGCCGTGGGTGGTCACCCATTCGTGCCACAGCCGGGAGCTGAGCCGGTGGAATTGACCGAAGTCGAATCGCCCGCCGAAATGGGAGGTGAGAATGCGGGCGACCTGATCGATCGATTGGCCGGAAAGTTGCCGCAGCAGCCCGGCTTGCAGATCGAAGCCGAGTTGCCCGGCGGCGTCCTGCCAGGCCCGCCAGTAGGTGGATTCGGTGTCCAGGATCAGGCCGTCGAGATCGAGGATCACCGCCTCGAAGGGGGGAAGCATCACGAGAAGGTATCGGGAAACAGATGGTTCGCACCATCCATGTCACCGGTATCGCGGTAAAGCAAGGGTTCCCCCGGGTGCGCGATACCGCCGTCGAGTACCCGGCCGATCACCAGTTGGTGGTCTCCAGCGGGGCACTGATGGTGAAAGTCACAGTCGAGCCAGGCCAGTGCGTCACGCAGAATGGGGGCGCCGAATCTGCCCGGACGCCAGGCGTGGCCCGCCAGTTTGTCGTCATCGGCATGTTGGCCGAAATGTCTGGCCAGTTCGAGCTGATCCTTCGCCAGCACGTTGATGGTGAAGCCGCCGCCTTCCTTGAGAATCCGGTACGAGCGGTGCTTGGGATGAATGCCCACGGCCACCAGCAGCGGATCGAAGGAAACCTGCATCACCCAGGCGGCGGTGAAGGCATTGCGCTCGTCGCCCGCCGCGACGCCGATGATGTAGACCCCCAGGGTCAAGGTTTTGAGAACGTCGGCCGGGCGGCTCATTTTTCGCCCTCTTCCAGGTAGCGCTCGATGTCTTCCCGGGAAAATCCGACTTCCCTGGCGACCCGGTCGGCATGGCTGACGCGGGAGATCCCGTCGATGAGGCGGTGGGTGGGGTGATCGCCGACAAATTCGACCTGTTTGGCCTGCCCGATTCCCTGTTCGATGAACTTGTCCACCAGCTGATGGTTGTGGGTGACCAAAAGGGTGGTGCAGCCTTTCTTGTGGAAGCCTTGCATGATGTCATGGGAGATCTGCAACCTTTCCTCATAGGTGGTGCCTTCGGCCAGTTCGTCCAGGATCACCAGGCTCCTGGGGGTGGCGGCAAGGAAAATCTGCTTGGTGTGCTTGAGTTCGGTGGCGAAGCGTCCTTCGCCGGAGGTCAACCGGCTCACTTCCGGAACCTGATAGAAAATTCGGTCGGCGATGGTCAGCGAGGCTTCGCCGGCCGGAACGTGACCGCCGATCTGGGCCAGCAGTTGGGATTGGGCGACGGTCTTGCAGAAGGCGGTTTTCCCGCCGCTGTTGGGGCCAGTGATGAAGGTGATCCGGTGCCGGTCCAGCTCGATGTCGTTGGGCACATAGTCGGGGTCGCCCTTGGCGAGGATGGGGTTGCGAAGTCCCTTGGCGATGAATCGGTGATGGCCGTCTTCCAGGAGGGTGGGCAAACAAGTGGGGTGGCCGAACTCCCGGGAGAAACGATAGAGGCTCATCAGCTCGTCCAGGTATCCCAGGGCTTCCAGAAAACGGTGGACCGCCGGATCTTCGCGGAACAGCCTGCGCAGGGGATAGATGAAGCGGTCGCGGTCGTAGCTTCCCACTATTGGGGGGTAGGCCGCTCCCAGGGGCAGCAGGAACAGCCCCAAAACGCCGATGGCTGGCCGACTCATATCGAGCAAGGGCGGCAACCCTGCCCACAGCAGCAGCAAACCGCCGACCAGTCCCGCGATCAGGCCGGGCTTGAACAGGGAGGGACGAAAGCGGATGGCGGGCGACAGGCCTTTTTCCTCTTTGGTCAGCAGCTGTTTCTCGGTCCGATAGACCGGCCCTGTCATCAGGGCGTAACTGCGGCTGTCGGCGAAGGCTTTGAGGGTATCGACCAGTTCCCGCAGATAAGGGCTCCTGGGGGGTGGCAGCTGCCGTGCCTTTTCGACGGTTTCGAGGACGAAGCGGGTGCCGTTGAGATAGGCCTCGTAACCGAATCCCCTGATTTCCCTGTCATGGGTGGGAGAGCCGATGGTGCCGAGAAAATAGTAGTAGAGAAGCTTGTAGAACTCGGGTTCGCGATCGGGACTGCCGGCGTGGGCCAGGAGCTCTTCCAGGCCTGCGCGCAAGGATTCGTCGGCGGCCAATTCCTCCACCGCCCGCTGTTTCGCCTCGATCAGCCCGGCCTCCCTCAGGGGGCGGGCCAGTGATCTGTGGAGGGTGGCGCCGCCGACGAAAGTGGTGGTGGCGTTGACGCGTTCATACAGCGTATCGACCTCGAGGGTTTGATAGCTGGACGCGTCGATGACCCCGCCTTCTTCGGGGAGCGTGGCCTTGTCTTCGGGTTTATCGTGCCAGACCCCGAGATGATCCGGATAGAGTTTGCGTAATCTTTCCAGCATGACGCTTGCCTCAACTATGGATGACTTTGATGTATTCGCCCGGGGCTTCCCGGCTCGAGCCGACGACGATTCTTTGTTTTCCATCCTCCGATCGTTCGTGATAACCGGAGATTTCGACGCTTTCCCCGACCTTCGCTTGGCCGGTATAGGTGGCGGTGAAGCTCAGCGCCAGGGGAATCGCGGGGTGGTCGAGGTGGTAGCGGGCCGGATTGGCGAAAGACTTCGAGGCATCGCTCACCTTGGCTTGTATGGTGATGCGGCCTTGTTTGTGCCAGGTCCGGGGATCTTCTTCCTCTTCGCCTTCCTGGACCAGGACGAGGTCGAATTTGCTGCCGTCGATGACACCCTTGTTGAATTTTCTTTGCTCGTGCCACAAATACTCGGTGAATGAGAGCGGACATCCGCGGCGGCGCCAAGTGGTTTCCCACACTGACAGAGAGGGGGTTTCGAGCAGATCTTTGGCGATCAGGCGGTGGATGGCGCGGCGGGCAAGTTCGAAAGATTCCTGGCCATAGACCACCAGGTCGATGTCGGAATCCCTCCGCCAGGTTCCGGCCAGCAGTGATCCGGTGACGCCCAGGGAATGGAAGGGCAACCCTTCCCGTACCAGCAGCTCCGTCAGTTTTGCCAGTCGCTGGATCAATGGATCCGGGTCGGGAGCGGCAAGACGCGCCGCCAGGCCTTGCCGGGGAGTCAGATGTTTCCGGATTCGGCCGGGGGGCACGGCCTGCAAGGTCACGTCGCGGCGTTTGGAATAGTGCAGGTAATGGGGAAAAGAGCGGCTCAATAAATCGGCGGCCTCTCCGCTGCCGATCTTTCGCAAGCCGCAACCATCCGGCACATAGCGCAGGCAGGCGATCACCTTTCCATCTTCCAGGCCATCCACGGTGACGGCGAAGACGAGTCCATCGAAGGTGATGATGAAATCCCGTGCCTGATACATGGTCGCGATTATACCGATATTGCCTGGAGGGTAAAAATTGTCAATGTTTTTGACAAAAATGGCCGGTTTGCCCGTGTAATGAGAGTGAATCGATTGTTATTCATTGATAATCAAATGATTGAAAATTCGGTATGAAAACTGCTTGACTTCTATCACTGAATCTTTTCGCCATGGAGGAAACCGTCATGGAACATCGAATCGAAAATCTGGTGACCGCTTTTCACGGTTACACTTATGAAATGGCCGGTATGATCGCCGCTTTTTTCGACGATCCCCACGAGGCCAGGGAATGTGCCAAAAAAATCGTCGATGAATGGAAAAAATCCGTTCAGCTGACGGGTACCAGCCTGGTCATCTACCTGTGACTCATCGCAATGTGTCGTTTGCCTCCTCTTCCCGATTTTGGGACTGGTTTCCAGTCAATGGGACAAAGGCGACGCCCAGGACATCCCGGATCACGGTGTCGCCGCCTTCTTTTTTCTCCACCACCTTCAACATCTGATGTCCGAATGGTTGCCCGACCGGAATGACCATCCTTCCTCCAGATTTTAGTTGCGCTATCAAAGGTGGCGGGATTTCAGGGGCGGCGGCGGTGACGATGATGCCATCGAAAGGCGCGTGTTGTGGCCAACCGTAATAGCCATCTCCCACTTTGATTTCCACATTTCCATATCCCAGCTTCGCCAAGCGTTTTCGTGCCGCCTCGGCCAGTTCGGTAATGATTTCGATGCTGTAAACTTTTTTGACGAGCTGGGCCAGCACCGCCGCCTGATAGCCGCTGCCGGTGCCGATTTCCAGGATGACGTGTTCCGGTTGCGGTTGCAACAAGTCGGTCATCAAGGCGACGATGAATGGCTGCGAGACGGTCTGGCCGAATCCAATGGGAACGGGGCCGTCATCATAAGCGTAGACGCGCGATTCCTTGGGAACGAATTCGTGTCTGGGCACCTTGGCAATCGCTTCCATGACGCGGGAGTCGAGCCGGTCCTTGCCGATATAGGCTTTGGTGAGCTGAACTTCCCATTCTATGTCCTGGATCAGTTTCTCCACTCGGGAGTCGGTGGGGGATGGATGGCTCATGGTTCGAATTCGATGTTTTTTCGCAGCTTGTCCAGATACGCGTCCATGGAATGATCCTTCATCCCGTCCGTAAAGGGGGTGCCCACGTGCCGGAAGGCTGTCGGCTTTCGGGATCGAACCGGGTGAAAGCGTCCATGATACCTGCCTTCTCTCAACCATGAATGGGATTTTATGGTAGCACTGCCTCGTCATGGCCACCAATACGCGTACTCCCAGGTGATAGAGGGAAGGAATTTTGAGAACTTTCGCTGAATCGGCAGCGGGCCTTCATGAGTGAAGGCCCTGAATCGCATCAGGACTGGATTTTGGCCACGATCGCCTCGGCCATTTCCTGGGTGGTGCAGGAGGAACCCGGCTTGAGATCGGGGGTGACGTGCGTTCCTTCCCGAATCACCGAGCGGACCGCCCGTTCGATGTTTCTGGCCGCGGTTTGTTCGCCAAGATGCTCCAGCATCATCACGCCCGCCATGATCAGGGCGCTGGGATTGGCGATGCCTTTGCCCGCGATGTCGGGGGCGCTGCCGTGGACGGCTTCGAACATGGCCGCCTCCTTGCCTATGTTGGCGCCGGCGGTCAGTCCCAGGCCGCCGATCAGCCCGGAGGCCAGGTCCGAGAGGATGTCTCCGAACAGGTTGGTGGTGACGATGACATCGAATTGGCCGGGGTTCATCACCATCTGCATGGCGCAGGCATCGACGATGCGGTCGTCGAATTCGATCTCCGGGTAGCGCTCCGCGATCTCCCGGCCGATTTCGAGAAACAGCCCCGAGGTGCATTTGAGGATGTTGGCCTTGTGGACCACCGTCACCTTTTTGCGCCCTACCTGTTTGGCGTAGCGGAAGGCGTAATCGATGATCCGTTCGCAGCCTGCGCGCGTCACTATTGTGATGCTTTCGGCGGCGATCGGCTTTCCTTCGGCGTTGATGAAATGTTCGACGCCGGCATACAACCCTTCGGTATTTTCCCTCACCGTGACCAGGTTGACGTCGTGGTAGGGAACCTCCAGTCCCTCGAAGGACAGGGCTGGCCGGACATTGGCGAACAGGTCGAAGGTCTGCCGCAGGGTGACGTTGACGCTCCGGTAGCCGCCGCCCACGGGGGTGGTCAGGGGTGCCTTGAGGGCCACCTTGTTGCGGCGGAAGGATTCCAGCGTGTCGTCGGGCAGGGGGGTGCCGTATTTGTCCAGCGCCGCCCTGCCGGCGATCTGCCGGTCCCATCGAATCGGGACGCCGGTGGCTTCGATGACTTTGACCGCGGCTTCGGTGATCTCCGGCCCGATACCGTCGCCGGGGATGAGTGTGATCGTATGCATGGCGCTCACCACTTGGACTCGCCGGTGACGGGGTCGTACATTTCGTGATGGATCTTGTTGCGGTTCTCGATCAGTTCATCGATCCCCGGTTCGTCGTTGATGGCCCGTTTGATCGCCAGTTTGGTGGCCTCGTAATTGGTGCGGTAGAGATCTTTCTTGTCCGGGGTCTCCTGCTCGGCGCACCAGGGGTCGAGCCATACATTGACGATGATGCAGACCTTGTTGGCCCAGTCCTTGGGAATGACGCTTTCGATCACGCAGTCGATGACCGCGTCGGCGATGGCCGATTGCACCACCCCGAAGAAGAGGTTGATGTAGGCGGTGCTCTTCATGGTCACCTTGGGAACCATGATGGTTGCGGGCTTGACCTGCTGGTTGCAGGCGCGAATGGCGAACAGGCGGGTGTGGCCTTCGGTCTGTCCCATCAAGGTGGCGAAGGCGGTGCCCACCGGCCCCTCCACCGAACCCAGGACCACTTCCGGCATGGCATCGGTGCCTTGATCTTCGCTTGCGAAAACGGTGGCTTCGCCGGTCTTGAAGACTGGAATCTCGGACATCTTGGTTCCTCTTGTCGATTGGTGAGTCAATTAACGTGCGGCAGTGGCATCGGGAGGAATTGGCCGGGTCACTTTCAGCCGCTGCCAAATGGGGCACATTATACAGTAGGAGATTCTTGTCGGGAGTGGCTCGTCGGCGTTCCGTCGTTTCGCCCGGTTCAAAACATTCCCGAAAGCCAGATCGTGATCTGGTTGCCGTAGCCGCTGCCGCGGCGTTTGAGGCCGAAGTTGTGGGCGTAATCGACCACCAGTTGAAGTTTACCGGGCAACCCCGTGGTGATGCGGGCGCCGACGAAAGGCATGAAGGTGTCGTCGCGTTTCGTATCGCCCCCTTTGATTTTCTGTGGATTCAGGTAGGCGCCTCCACCGTAAAAGTGAAGATAACTGAAGAAAGTCGCCGCGAACCGGTATTCGCCATAGCCGATAACATAATGATCGGGGAAAAATTCCAGATAAGTCGCCCCGGGCAGGATGGGATAAACGGTGCTGTGGTATTCCTGTCCCAAGGGGTTGACGCCACCGCTCAGCCGCTGGGTGACGGTGCGGTTGAAGCGGTCCAGGTGATGGCCGATTCCGCCATTGACAGAAGCGACGAGGCGGTGGCGGTCTCCCAGAAAAGGAAGCGGGGCGGCGAGCAAGCCATAGGCCGTTCCCAAGGTATACTGGTCCCGCCCCGCTTCCCGGGCATCGATTCCCCAGTCGTTCCAGCCCGGACGATAGCCCCAGACGCCATCGGCTCCCAGCGCGAAGCCTTTGTCTGCCAGGAAAAGCAGGTTGCGGGTCAGGGCGTCCCACCGGAACTGGAGGCGGGTTCGAAGCTCGAAAGTGTCTTCGGGCTTGACGAAACCACCGCTTTTCTGCCGGTTGCCGAAATACAAAAAACCGGGTTCGATGATGAAATCCAGGGCAAACATGTTGTCCACATGGAAGGGGGAAACCCCGCGCCGGTAGCCCACGCCGAATCCGGGGCGCACGTATCCCCATTCCACCCGGCTGTCCTTGTCGTCGCGGCCCTCGATCAGTTCGGCTTGTTTCAACCAGGGCAAGGTGTAATTTTCGAACGTGGTGACCCACTCGAAAGAGGAGTCTTCGGTCAACGCCTTGGCGAAGAAAAGGTTGTTGTAAACCAGCGCGATATCGGCATGGAACAGCCTTTGCCGGTCGGGACGGCGCCACAGATAGAGCACTCCAAAAGGTTCGGCGGGCCTGCCGGAGGGGGCGGGGAAATTCACGGTGGTGCCTATGCTCCAGGCATTGATGCTGCGCCGGTCGATGGGGACAATGGTGATCTTTCTTCCCAGAAATTCGGTGCGCAGTCCCTGGCCCGCGGTCGGCCCCTTTTCCAGAATCTCCTTCTGTGAGTAAAAGGCCAACGGCGCATCGGCATTCACGGGGGCGAACCAGGAAAGGCCCGTCATCAGTAAGATCAGGCCGAGTGAAAGTCTTATCTTCTCGTTCAAGGCGGCAACTCCGGTTTGACAGCCAGAAAAGGGACAAGTAACTTTAACCAATTTGTTCTGCTTGAGAAACTGAATGGATGAGTTTCAACGCATCAAACGCCTCCCCCCTTACGTTTTCAATATCGTCAATCAACTGAAGGCCAAGCAGCGGGCGGCGGGGGAAGATATCATCGATTTCGGGATGGGCAACCCCGATCAGCCCCCTCCCCGGCACATCATAGACAAACTGGTGGAGGCCGCGCAGCGGGAGAACACCCATCGTTATTCCATGTCGAAGGGCATTCCCCGGCTGCGCAAGGCGGTGTGCGACTGGTACGCCAGGCGTTACGACGTTCAGCTCGATCCCGAATCCCAGGCGATCGTCACCATCGGCTCCAAGGAGGGATTGGCCCATCTGGCGCTTGCCACCCTGGGGCCTGGAGACGTGGTGTTGGTCCCCAACCCGGCCTATCCCATCCACCCATACGGCTGTGTGATCGCCGGCGCCGACATCCGTCATGTGCCCCTGACCACGGGAAGAGACTTTTTCGAGGAACTGGAACAGGCGATCCGTGATCTTTGGCCCAAGCCCAAAATGCTGATTCTGAACTTCCCCGCCAACCCCACCACTCAGTGTGTCGAGTTGGAATTCTTCGAAAGGATCGTCGCCATCGCCCGCGAGCACAAGATCTGGCTGGTGCATGACATCGCCTACGCGGAGATCGTCTTCGACGGCTACAAGGCGCCCTCCATCCTTCAGGTGCCGGGGGCCATGGACATGGCGGTGGAGTTCTATTCCCTTTCCAAGACCTACAACATGCCCGGCTGGCGGGTGGGGTTCATGTGTGGTAACCGGGAGTTGGTGGCGGCCCTGGCGCGGATCAAGTCTTATCTGGATTACGGCATGTTCACCCCCATTCAGATCGCCGCCATCACCGCCCTGGAGGGTCCGCAGGACTGCGTGAACGAAATTCGGGAAATGTACCGCAGCCGCCGCGATGTGTTGTGCGAGGGGCTCGATCAACTGGGCTGGCGGGTGGAGAAGCCCAGGGCGACCATGTTCGTCTGGGCGCCGATGCCCGAGGCCTATCTTTCCATGGGATCGTTGGAGTTCTCCAAGAAACTGCTGCGGGAGGCCAAAGTGGCGGTTTCCCCGGGGGTCGGGTTCGGCCAGTACGGGGAAGGGTACGTGCGTTTCGGCCTGATCGAGAACGAACATCGTACCAGGCAGGCGATTCGCGGCATTCGCCATATGATGAGAAGGGACGGCACGCTATAATTGCCTGCCTGAAAGCGAAAGTAAGGAGTCAACGTCTTGCAACCTGTCAAAATTGGTCTGTTAGGTTTGGGAACCGTCGGCGGGGGAACCGTCAACGTTCTGTCCCGCAACGCCCTGGAAATCACCCGTCGGGCCGGGCGGGGCATCGAGGTGGCCAGGGCCTTCACCCGCAGCCCCGGGAAGCGTCGTATTTGTCCGACCGAAGGCATCGAGCTGGTGACCGATCCCTGGCAGGTGGTGGAAGATCCTGAAATCGCCATCGTGGTGGAATTGATAGGGGGGACTTCCCCGGCACTGGAGCTGGTGATGCGGGCCATTGAACTGGGCAAGCACGTGGTGACCGCCAACAAGGCCCTGATTGCCCTCCATGGCAACGAGATTTTCGCCAAGGCTTCGGAAAAGGGGGTGATGGTCGCCTTCGAGGCGGCGGTCGCAGGAGGCATTCCCATTATCAAAGTGCTGCGTGAGGCTTTGGCTGGCAACCGGATCGAATGGATCGCCGGAATCATCAACGGCACCGGTAATTTCATCCTCAGCGAGATGCGCGATCAAGGGCGCGAATTCAGCGATGTGTTGGAGGAGGCGCAGCGGCTTGGCTATGCCGAGGCCGATCCCACCTTCGACGTGGAAGGTATCGATGCGGCCCACAAACTGACGATTCTCGCCGCCATCGCTTTCGGTATTCCGCTTCGGTTCGACCAAGTCTATACGGAGGGGATCACCCGGATCACACCCGAGGACGTCCGCTACGCGGAGGAACTGGGGTATCGGATCAAACACCTGGGAATCGCCAGGCGCAGCGGCCAAGGCGTGGAGCTTCGGGTTCATCCTTGCCTCATTCCCGCACGCCGCCTGCTCGCAAACGTGGATGGGGTGATGAACGCGGTGGTGGTCCGCGGCGATGCCGTGGGGCCGACACTCTATTACGGCCCCGGCGCGGGTGCGGAACCCACCGCCTCGGCGGTGGTGGCGGATCTGGTCGACGTGGTGCGCGTCATGACCGCCGATCCGGAGAACCGAGTGCCGCATCTAGCGTTCCAGCCCGACGCCTTGAGCGACTTGCCGCTGTTGCCTGTCGGAGAGATCGAGACCGCCTATTATCTTCGTCTCAGCGTGGCCGACGAGCCGGGCGTGCTGGCCGACGTCGCCCGGATTCTGGCCGATCACGGTATCAGTATCGAGGCAGTGATCCAGAAAGAAGGACAGGCGGGGCAGACGGCGGTTCCGTTGATCTTCCTCACCCACAAAGTGAAAGAAAGCAAACTGGACGAGGCGGCTTCCAGGATCGAGGCCATGCCCGCCGTCAAAGCACCGATTCACCGCATTCGCCTCGAAACCCTGGAGTGACCATGAACCGATATACAGGTCTGATCGACCGTTACCGCGAGCGTTTGCCGCTGGCCCCCGACACTTCCCCTGTCAGTCTGTGCGAAGGAAACACCCCCCTCATCCGGCTGGAGAACATTCCCCGCTTCATCGGCAGGGACGTGACCCTGTACGTCAAATTCGAGGGGCTCAATCCGACCGGCTCTTTCAAGGACCGGGGCATGACCGTCGCCGTCACCCGGGCGGTGCGGGAAGAGGGCAGCCGGGCCATCATCTGCGCTTCCACCGGCAATACCTCGGCCTCGGCGGCCGCCTACGCGGCGCGCTGTGGAATCAAGTGTTTCGTGTTGATCCCGGAAGGCAAGATCGCCATGGGGAAACTGGCCCAGGCGCTGATGCACGGGGCCGAGGTGATTCAGATCCAGGGCAACTTCGATGCCGGTATGCGGATCGTCAGGGAAATCGCCGATCACGCGCCGGTATCCATCGTCAATTCCATCAATCCTTACCGGATCGAAGGGCAGAAGACCGCCGCCTTCGAGATCGTCGATGCGCTGGGCCGCGCGCCGGATTTCCACTGCCTGCCGGTGGGCAATGCCGGGAACATCACCGCCTACTGGAAAGGTTACCGGGAATATCACGACGATGGCGTCGCGGCCACCCGTCCGGTCATGTGCGGCTATCAGGCCGAGGGCGCGGCGCCTTTCGTGCGGGGGGCGCCGGTGGATCAGCCGGAAACCGTCGCCACCGCCATCCGGATCGGTCATCCGCAATCGTGGGAAGGCGCCAAGGCAGCCCAGCAAGAATCCGGCGGTTGGTTCGCGTGCTTTTCCGACGCGACGATTCTCGAGGCGCAGAAACTTCTGGCCGATCATGAAGGGATTTTCTGTGAGCCGGCGTCAGCCGTTTCCGTGGCCGGCGCCATGGATGATTTGAAAAGTGGCAAGATCCCCGAAGGCAGCATCGTCGTCTGTACCCTGACCGGGAATGGCCTCAAGGATCCCGATACCGCCATTGCCCAGTGCCGGGTGGCGCCGGAAGCGGTGCCGGCCGATCTGGAGGCGGTCAAACGGGCGATCGTGGATCGCCTTTGATTTGAATGGCCGCAGGCGGTCCGCCTCCGGATCTGCCCGTCTTCGGGCGGGGGGGTGAGTGATGCGTAAAAAGAAAATTCTCCAGCGCCCCCTCCTCACCGCCTCCCACAGTCTCCCTGCCACCCTCCATCCCATCATGACGCGGGTCTATCTGGCCCGGGGTGTCCGCTCCGCGGACGATCTCGATTATGCCCTGAACAGACTCCCCCCTCCCTGGTCCCTGGGCGGAATCGATGTCATGGCGCGGCGGTTGGCGGAGGCGATCGAGGCGGGCAGGCGAATCCTGGTCGTCGGTGATTATGACGCCGACGGCGCGACGGCCAGCGCCTTGGCGGTATCGGGTCTGCGCGCACTGGGCGGCGACCAGGTCGGTTTCATGGTACCCGACAGATTTCGTCACGGTTACGGACTTTCTCCCGCTTTGGTGGAAGCCGCGCTTTCGATGGCGCCTGACGTACTGGTGACGGTGGACAACGGGATCACCAGCCTCTCCGGAGTGGCGGCCGCCAAGGCGGCCGGTATCGAGGTGCTCATCACCGATCATCATCTTCCCGGGGCGGAGCTTCCCGCCGCCGATGCCATCGTCAACCCCAATCTGCCGCAAGATGGATTTCCTTCCAAGGCGTTGGCCGGTGTGGGGGTGATGTTCTATGTGCTCACCGCTCTTCGGGCCGAGCTGAGGGAAAGGGGGTGGTTCGAAAAAACCGGCCTGGTGGTGCCCAACCTGGCCACTCTTCTGGATTTGGTGGCCCTGGGAACGGTCGCCGATGTGGTGCCTCTGGACGGCGTCAACCGCATCCTGGTCCATCATGGACTGCAGCGGATACGAAGTGGCCGGGCGCGGCCGGGAATCCAGGCGTTGGTGGAGGTGTCTGGAAGAAACCCCAGGGATCTGGTCGCCTCCGATCTGGGATTCGCCCTGGGGCCCCGTCTGAATGCGGCGGGCCGGTTGGAAGACATGGCGCTGGGGATACGTTGTCTTTTGGCCGAAGACGGCGATCAGGCCCGGATCTACGCCCTCAAGCTGGACGCCCTCAATCGGCAGCGGCGGGAAATCGAGGCCCGGATGCAGGCCGATGCCTTGCGCTATCTGGAGTCGGGAGATTGGCGCGACTGTGCCGCGCCCGGTGTCTGTCTGTTCGATCCTGGATGGCACGAGGGGGTGATCGGCATTCTGGCTTCGAGAATCAAGGATCGCCTGGGAAAACCGGTTATCGCATTTGCCGAAAGCGAAAACGGTATCCTGAAAGGATCGGCACGGTCGATCCCGGGTGTCCATATCCGTGACGTTCTGAGCGCCGTCGATGCCGTGCGTCCCGGTCTTCTGGCGCGTTATGGAGGACATGCCATGGCGGCGGGTGTGACTTTGCGCCGCCGCGATTATGAAACCTTCGCTCGCTTGTTCTCCGAAAAGGTGGCGGAAGTCGTGCGTGAGCTGAACGAGGAGGATGTGATCGCCACCGACGGCGCCTTGTCGGGCGAGGATTTCTCCCTGTCACTGGCCGAGTCCCTGCGCTCGGGAGGCCCCTGGGGGCAGGGTTTTCCCGAGCCTTTGTTTCATGGCGATTTTCCCGTCGTCAGCAGCCGCATCGTGGGCGGGCGGCACTTGAAAATGACCCTGAGATCGCCTGCCGGCACGCCGTTGGACGCGATCGCCTTTTCCCTGGACGATCCGGCCGATTGGCTTTCCTGTAACCAGCTACGGATGGCTTTTCAGCTGGATGTCAACGAGTGGCGGGAACGCAGGTGTTTGCAGTTGAAAGTGGATTATATGGAGCCTGTGGGATGAAAGTCGAGCGGGAGGAGATTCGCAGATTTCTGGCGGAAGATGTGGGGCCGGGCGACGTCACGGCCCGGATCGTTCCCGAGGATGTGGTGGCGGAAGCGACTGTTGTGACGCGGGAAGAGATTGTCCTGTGTGGCCGCGACTGGTTCGAGGCGGTGTTCGCGGAGCTGGATCCGGCCTGCAGGGTGATCTGGCAGGTGGCGGAAGGGCAAAGGGCCGAGGCCGGCGCCAGGTTGTGTCGTCTGAGCGGCCCTGCGAGGCCGTTGTTGACCGGAGAGCGCACCGCCCTCAATCTGTTGCAGACGCTTTCCGGGACCGCCACCGTTTGCCGCCGCTATGCCGATGCCGTGGCGGGGACCGGCGCGGTGGTGCTCGATACCCGCAAGACCATTCCGGGGTTGAGGAAGCTGCAGAAATACGCCGTCAGGGTCGGTGGCTGTGAGAATCATCGGTTCGGTCTCTATGACGGTATCCTGATCAAGGAAAACCATATCGTCGCCGCAGGTTCTGTCCAGGCGGCTGTCCGCAGGGCCAGGGAGCTGAAGACCGGGCTTCCGGTGGAGGTGGAAGTGGAAACCCTGGACGAACTGCGGCAGGCGCTGGAGGCGGGAGCGGATATCGCCTTGCTCGACAATTTCTCCGAGGAATGGTTACGCCGGGCGGTCGAAATCAATGCGGGCCGCGCATTGCTGGAGGCGTCGGGCAATATCGATCTGACGAACATCCGCCGTATTGCGGAAACCGGCGTGGACCGGATTTCCATCGGCGCCCTGACGAAACATCTGCAGGCGGTGGATCTGTCCATGCGAATCGATCTGTCAACAAGTTTTGGAGGGCGCCATCAATAGTTTTTTGCGGGGTTTCATTTTTCCCTCGTTCGTCCTCACCTCGGTGGCTTTGGTCATCGTGGCGTGGTGGTTCCCTGATTTCCTGGCTTTGCTGTCTTCTCCCTGGATGGGAGGCGTGGGCGCCATGGCCATTTTCGCCGCGCTGGGGCTGGGGTGGAAAGGCCGTCTTTCCCTGCGCCTGAGTTACGATTTCTTTCTTTGGGGTACTTTGTGGTGCTGGCTCGCCTATTGGTTTCCCCTCTATGGTCCGGATGGACTCGTTTTCAGGGTCTATCCCGTCTTCTTTTTCGTCATGGATTTGGTGATGGTCCATATTGTATCGGTCCACAAAGCGAGGATGACGGTGGAAGAGCATCGTCTTTTGGCCGTTTTGGCCGCTCAATGGTGGTTCAACAGCAAGTTGTTCGCGGGGCTCGTGTTGGTGGGACTTGCGATGCCGGGCCATTATTTGGTTTATCCCGCCGCGGTGGGTATGCTTATGCTTCGAATGTTGCTGGATCGGGTCTTGTCACCCGAGTAATCTCCGGCAAACCAGAAAGGTGGACCGGTTCTCATTCGTCATATATCTTCATACCGGGCGTCGGGATGAGAACTTCCCGGCAATACTCTGACATGATCGGTGTTTCGATGGGAATGTTTGCCGCCCAATCCTGCCGTTTGGCATGCCAGGCCTGGGTGCATAGATGAGAGGGGTGGTGGTTTCACTCATGGGGATATCCGTGCTTGGATTGCCTGCTATCGCCCTGGCGGCAACGCAAGAGGCCGTTGTCGGGGGTGAGCAGCTCTGGTTGGCCGATGAGAAGGCCCTCAAGATGGGGTTGGGCAGTAGTATACTCGTTGTCTTGGTATTGAGTCTGTATGTCATTCTGAAACGGGCTTCTCTCTCCGTCTGGGGGCTTTTGTTGGTTGTCATGGGAGCTGAATTGACCCTGGCATTCATCATTCCGGCGGTTTTTCCCGATTTGAGCCGGTTGCAACAGGAACTCCTGAATGTCCTGTTGCTGGGGGCGTATGTGGCGCCCATCGTCCACCGGCTTCACGGTCATCAGCTGGAGAAACAACGCTCAAAGGCACAAATCACGCGGTATGCCGAAACCCAGGAAATCCTCAATCGTCTTTTGACCGTTCGGGTATCCAGGCTGACCTTGCATCAGCTGCTCGAGAGAGCTTTGGATCTGGTCCGCGAGTTGTCCTGGCTCCCCGTGCACGACAAATGTGGCATCTTTCTATATCGCGAAGAAAAGGGGGTGTTGGAACTGATCGTCCACAAAAACCTCGATCGGGAAGTGGTGTCCATGTGCCGCCAAGTGGCGTTGGGACAGTGCCTCTGTGGCCAGGCAGGGTATACCCGGGAAGTCCAACACGCCAGCTGCGTGGATGAACGTCATGAAAACCGTTTCGAGGCCATGTCGCCTCATGGCCATTATAACGTTCCTTTGCTTCTGGATGACGCGCTGGTGGGTGTGATGGTGTTATACCTGAACCCTGGGCACGCCAAGCAAGAAGATGAAACAGCTTTCCTGAAGGCGTTCGGTTCCACCCTGGCGCAATTGATAGACCGGTGGCGCAAAACGGAAATGATCCAGCGGCTGGCGTTTTATGATCCCTTGACCAGGCTGGCGAATCGCACCCTGCTGGAAGATCGTTATCAACAAGTGCAGGCTCAAGCCAGGCGGACGGGGGGTAAATTCGCGCTGTTGTTCCTTGATCTCGACAACTTCAAAGCGATCAACGACACGCTTGGTCACACCCAGGGGGATATGCTGTTGAAGGAGACGGCGCGCAGATTGCGGGGGTGTGTTCGGGAAAGTGACACGGTTGCCCGGCTGGGAGGAGACGAGTTCATCATCCTTCTGTCCTCTCTGGAAGGGGCCAGCAAGGAAATCATCCGCATGATCGCAAAAGTCGCGGAAAAGATCATTGCCGAGATCACCCAACCCGTTTTTTTGTCGGGGAAGGAATTTCAAGTCGGTTGCAGCATCGGTATCGCTTGTTATCCCAACGACGGTTTGACCTTGAGCAAACTGTTGCAGGCGGCTGATACCGCCATGTATCAGGCCAAGAGCAAAGGGCGGGGGCAATATCGGTTCTATACCCAGTCGATGAATCTGAGACTGAAACAACGTCTGGAGATCGAAAGGGTTATGCAGTCGGCCCTCAGGGAGGAGCAATTCTATTTGCTTTATCAGCCCCAGTTCGACATCGCCAGTGGCAGGATCGTTGGGGCTGAGGCCCTGGTCCGATGGAAACATCCTGACAAGGGGGAGCTGTCACCGCTGGATTTCGTTCCCATTGCGGAAAGCAATGGTTTTATCGTTCAATTGGGCCAATGGGTACTGAAAGAGGCTTGCCGGCAAAAAGCGCGCTGGAATCGGGCGCAATTGTGTTGGAATCTTCAGCACTTGGCGATCAATGTATCGTTACGACAGCTTCAATCCCCCGGTTTCGTCGAGGTATTGCGAGAGAGCTTGGCAGAAACCGGCGTCCATCCTGCCGAACTCGAGCTCGAGGTGACCGAATCAGCGTTCATTCATCAGGGCGACAAGAACCTGATCAAAAATTTCGATTTGCTCAGAAAACTGGGGATACGTTTGGCAATGGATGATTTCGGTACCGGTTATTCTTCTCTGGGAAGGCTGAAACATTTTCCCATCGATACGCTCAAGATCGACCGTTCTTTCATCCGGGATCTGACCACAGACCCCAACGATGCCGCCATCACCCGGGCGATCATCGCTCTCGGTCACAGCCTTGGCCTGAAAGTGTTGGCCGAAGGGGTGGAAACTGAAGAACAATTCATCTTTTTGCGGCAATTGGGCTGCGATTGGATGCAGGGATTCTACGCCGGTCGACCGATGCCCCCGCAGGAACTGGTGCAATGTTGGTCCGACGATCTGCCTTTCAGGGAAGGAGGCACTCAGGGGGCCGCCTGAAACGCGTCACGGACCCAATTCACTTCCAGTCCCTGCTTCGCCGGTGACAGGGCGATCACGTCGAAACGGGTGGCTGAATCGATGCCTTGACGGTTGAGGTAATGCAGCGCCGTCTGAATCAAACGCTGCCGCTTGTGGTGGTCGATACTTTCCAGACCGCCTCCGAATCCGTCGTTTTTGCGTAGTCTGACTTCCACGAACACGATGCATTCGCGGTCTTGCATGATCAGATCGATTTCCCCGCCCCGCCATCGGTAGTTGCGGTCGATGAGGCGCAATCCCTTTCGTTGCAGGTATAGCAGGGCCTGGTTCTCGGCGCTCCGGCCCCGGGCCAGATGTTCAGGGAGAGGCTTCATCGGCTTGAATGGGTGGCAGCGGGATTTCAGGCGCCAGGCCATAGATGAGCGGAGTGCCCTGTTGGAACCGGGCGCAGGTCAACTGGCGCTTGATCCGGCCGTCAGCAGCGGTCCGCAGAACACCCGTGGCGCCGGAAAATGATTCGCTGTCACCGCTGAGGAGGGTGAAGGGAAGGTGATAGACATCCATGCCCAGCGCCGCCAGACGGAGATAGGCGCCGGAGTGGGGGCCATAGTCCGCCTCGAAACTGCCGACTGATGGCGCCGATGTGTAGTCTCCATCCAGCAACCAGGGGATATCGCAGAATCGAATGCCTTCCAGATCCTTGTCCCATTGTGGGTTCGGGTGGCCTTCATAGATATCGCGGGTGGCATAGACGGGTAGATGTTCCGCCCGGTGGAACAGGAGCTGTGGGCGGATCAGGCGGCCTTGTCCGGGGTTGGCCTGGAGGAACAGGAAGTCGGCGTCCTTGCGAATACGGGGCTCGAATTGGATTTCCCACACGACTTTTCGCAAGCGTTGGAAGCGGCGTTGGCTTTCGTCGATATTGAGCAACCTGCGAATGGGAGCGGAAAAGTCGGTGGCGCCCGGGTCGTAATACTGGATCTCGAGTACTTCCCCGCCCAGTGCCTGCCAATACTCGCGTAAAGGCTGCTCGATTCGTTTGCCCAAGGGGGAATCGGGCAGCAATGCCAGCATCTTGCGATGATCGTGTAACCAGGCGCTCGCAAGGGACTGCTCCACGGCTTCTTCCGGTGCCAGCGCCAGTTGAAACAGACCCGGCCGCGACACGCCTTCGATTTGATTGAATGCCAGAACGGGCGGATCGATGGTTGCCAGTTGTGACAACTGCTCCAGGCTGGATTTCCGTAACGGACCCAGGATGAAACCGGCGCCCTGTTGGCTTGCCTGCCGGTACAGGGATGCGGCATCCATGCTGGTCGTGTCGTAGGTGTCGAGGAGAGGGTGATAAGGGGTCGAAGGAAGGGCGCGAACCGCTTCGATTCCCAGCTGAATAGCCTGGGCGGCGGTTTGATAAGGGCCGGAAGTGGGCAGAAGAAGCGCTATCTGCCGGGGGGGTGGGAAAGTGGGTTGAGGCGCCGGGAGGACCGTTTCCAGAAAATGTCCCCGGCCGGCCGGGTGATAGGGATAGCGGTTTTGCCAGTCGCTGAGCGACAGGTCCAGGTCTTCCGACCGGTAAGGATGCGATCGCAGAATTTTGGCCAATTCGATCCATCCGGCCAGGTCGCGGTCCAAGGGCGACGGGAACCCGTCCAACGCGGGATCGGGCAGCAGCATCAGGGCTTCGAGTATGGCCCGGTTGTTGTCTTCCACTTCCTGGGGCGTTTGCAACAAGGCACCCAGTTGGACGCGTTCGCGAACGCTGGCGGCCAGCTTTCCCCGGAGGGTGAGGGTTCGCGCTTTAAGTTCCAGGTACCGTTTCCGCAAAGGGGGGGGGATCTGGTCGGGCCGCAGTGGTTGCAGATGATTCCAGGCCACTTCCGGCCTGCCCGTGTCCAACGCCACCCGTGCCTGGAGCAAATGGAAGAAGGTGCCTTCCGGGAGGGGAAGGGACTGTGGATCGATGTTTCCGAGAATCCGCGCGGCGGTTTCCGTCTCGCCCGCCTTGATCCAGGCGTCGGCGGACCGGAGCAGATAAGCGGAGCGTTGGCTCAGGGAAGAAGCCTGAGCCGCCTTTCGATAAGCTTCGGCGGCCTGTCGATACTTGCCGGCCTGATACGACACCCTGGCCTGGTGAGCCCAGTTGGAGGCTTCGGGAGGGGGGAGCCGCGGGGGCGGGGCGCAGGCCATCAACACTGCGCAGAGGATTCCGACTTTCCCCAGGGTGCCACGGGACAAGGGCGCTTTCCTCCACCCGGTCACAGTTCCTGCCCCTTGCCTCCCCAGAATCTGGCCCAGGTGCGGCGTCCCGGGCTGGGACGGTCTTCCAGGGAGATATAAGGACGCCGGGGCTGGCCGACATAGAGCTGCCGGGGGCGGCCGATCTTGTTTTCCGGATCGGAGATCATCTCTTTCCAGTGGGCGACCCAGCCGACGGTCCGGCCGATGGCGAACAGCACCGTGAACATACGGGTGGGGAAACCCATCGCCCGCAGGACGATGCCGGTGTAGAAGTCCACGTTGGGGTAGAGTTTCCTCTTGATGAAGTACTCGTCTTCCAGGGCAATGCGTTCAAGCTCCATCGCCAGTTTCAGCAGCGGATCGTCCTTGTGCCCCAGTGCCTCCAGCACTTCGTAGCAGGTCTGACGCATGATCTCGGCCCTTGGGTCATAATTCTTGTAGACCCGGTGGCCGAATCCCATCAGGCGGAAGGGGTCGTTCTTGTCCTTGGCGCGGGCGATGAATTCGGGAATCCGTTTTTCATCGCCGATTTCGGTCAGCATCTTCAACACCGCTTCGTTGGCGCCTCCATGGGCGGGACCCCACAGGGAGGCGATACCGGCGGCGATACAGGCGAACGGATTGGCGCCGGAAGATCCTGCCAGGCGAACGGTGGAGGTGGAAGCGTTTTGCTCGTGATCGGCATGCAGGATCAAGATCCTGTCGAGGGCCCTGACCACGACCGGATCGGCCTGGTAGTCTTCCGAAGGAACCGAGAAGGTCATGTAGAGCAGATTCTCGGCAAAGCTGAATTCGTTGCGGGGATAGATGAACGGCCGGCCGATGGTGTAACGGTAGGCGTAGGCCCCGATGGTGGGCATCTTGGCGATGATCCGGTAGGCGGCCAGCATCCGTTGTTCCGGGTCATAAATGTCGGTGTCTTCGTGATAGAAAGCCGACAGCGCACCGACCACCCCCACCATGATCGCCATGGGGTGGGCCGAACGGGTGAAGCCGCGGAAAAAGTGCATCAACTGGTCATGAAGCAGGGTGTGGCGCTTGATATCGTTTTCGAATTCCGTTTTCTCTTCAGGGGAAGGAAGTTCCCCGTACAGGAGCAGGTAGCACACTTCCATGTAATCGCTCTGCAACGCCAGTTCCTGAATGGGATAGCCGCGATACAGCAGAACGCCCTGGTCGCCGTCGATGAAGGTGATGGCGGACTTGCAGGAAGCTGTCGAAGTGAAGCCGGGATCGAAGGTCAGTACCCCGGAGGTCCCGTAGAAATTGCGGATGTCTATGGCTGGTGGGCCTTGAGTGCCATGCAGCAGGGGTTGCTCGTATTTCTCTCCGTTACGCTCGTCGATGAGGGTGAAGTGATCCTTGGAGGTGTCTTGTTGAGTCATGGAAATTCCCTGTCGGCTGTCAGCAGTGTAATTGGCTTAGATTACCATGAAAACACGGGAATGAAAGCTACCCGAAAGTGTCCAAGCAAGGGCGATCGTATGATCGCGGCTTTCCCGTTCAAACTCGATTTTGCACGGCCTTGAAGCCCCTCTCCCTCCGGGAGAGGGGGGAAACCGGCTCATGCGTTTGCCCGGGCCGGTTCGATGAACGCTGTATAATAAACGATTTTTGCATATCGCCCGCCATGAGCAAACAACTTCAGGAAATTCAGAAACGCCGCACCTTCGCCATCATCTCCCATCCCGATGCGGGGAAGACCACGCTGACCGAAAAGCTGTTGCTGTTTGGCGGCGCGATCCAGCTGGCGGGGGCGGTCAAGGGGCGTAAAGCCTCGCGTCATGCGACCTCCGACTGGATGGAGATGGAGAAACAGCGGGGAATCTCGGTGACCACCTCGGTGATGCAGTTCGAGCATGAGGGGTGTCTGATGAACCTGCTCGACACCCCCGGTCACGCCGATTTTTCCGAAGACACCTACAGGACCCTGACCGCGGTCGATTCAGCCCTCATGGTGATCGACAGCGCCAAGGGGGTGGAGGAAAGAACCATCAAATTGATGGAGGTCTGCCGGTTGCGCGACACCCCCATCATCACTTTCGTCAACAAGTTGGATCGGGAGGGCCGTGATCCGATCGAGCTGCTGGATGAAATCGAGTCGGTGTTGAAGATCCAGTGCGCGCCCATGACCTGGCCCATCGGAATGGGCAAGCGGTTCAAGGGTGTCTACCATCTCTACGAGGATGCGGTGCATTTGTTCGATCCGCGTCACAGCGACCGGGTGGTGCGCGGCGAAGTGATCGAAGGGTTGGACAATCCGGCTTTGGATGATTTCCTGGGCGATCAGGCCGAAGAATTGCGCGAGGAGATCGAACTGGTGCGCGGAGCCAGCCACGAATTTGATCACCAGGCTTATTTGCAGGGGAGACAGACGCCGGTCCTGTTCGGTTCCGCCATCAACAACTTCGGGGTATTGGAACTTTTGGACACCTTCTCCACCTATGCGCCGTCTCCCCAGCCGAGGCAGGCGGTGGAGCGTTTGGTGTCGCCGGGGGAACCCAGGTTCAGTGGTTTCGTGTTCAAGATTCAAGCCAATATGGACCCCCAACACCGCGACCGGATCGCCTTTGTGCGGATCTGTTCGGGGCAATACAAAAAAGGGATGAAGCTCTATCAGGTTCGTACCGGCAAGCAGGTGACCATCGCCAATGCCCTGACGTTTCAGGCCTCCAGCCGTCAGCATGTCGAGGAGGCCTGGCCCGGCGACATCATCGGTCTCTACAATCACGGCACCATCCAGGTGGCCGATACCTTCACCCAGGGAGAAAAGCTCAAGTTCGGCGGCATTCCCTATTTCGCCCCGGAGCTGTTTCGCCGGGTGGTGTTGAGAGATCCCTTGAAGGCCAAGGCGCTCAACAAGGGGTTGGTGCAGCTCAGCGAGGAAGGGGCGACCCAGGTGTTCAGACCGCTCAAGAACAACGACATGATTCTGGGGGCGGTGGGCGTCCTCCAGTTCGACGTGACCGCTTTCCGTCTCAAAAGCGAATACAACGTGGAATGCAGTTACGAAGCGGTCAATGTGAATTGCGCCCGCTGGATCGAGTGCGAGGATGCCAAGATGCTCGAAGAGTTCAAGCGCAAGAATTTCGAGTATCTGGCCGAGGATGGCGGTGGTTTCCTGGTGTACCTGGCGCCGACCCGGGTCAATCTGCAACTGGCCGAGGAACGCTGGCCCGAGGTGAAGTTCAACGCCACCCGCGAGTTGTGATGGCGGGGCGGTCGTCCTGCCGCCCCGCTCGATGGGTCAGAATTCGGTTTCCAGTATGGTTTTGGCCCGGCGGCACAATTCCCGCCCGTAATCGGTCCACAGCCCTTGTCCCCAGTAGCGGAAGCAACTGGTTTCGCAGATCAGAAGGTGAAAAAGCGCCTTGCGATAGCGCGGGTCCGTGGTGGGGATGCCCGCCTTGATGACTTTTTCATAGAACAGCGAGCTCACCTCGTCCATGGGTTGTAAAAGATCGTCGTAGCCTTCCACCCAGGAGATATCGTTGGTCCAGCTGCCTCCCTCCATGTGGAAATCGTGCCGTTCCTGGCGCAGTTGTTCGATCACCGCCTGCATCTTCCCGGGGCCTTCGCCCGGTTTGAAGCGCTCCCACAGAATATGTTGATTCTTGGGTTGCAGGGCCGGCAGATCCTTTTCCTCTATTCCCAGGGAGAAGAGGTATTCCAGGTATTCGGTGGCGTTGACGATGGGGGTCCGGCTGCCCGAGCATTCATTCACCACCTCCATGTATTTGGGGGGGAATTCGTTCATCATCACGCCTCCGTTTTCACCGTCGGCGATCTGGGTCACCAGGGGAGGAACCATTCTCCCGGCCAGTTCCATCCGCCGGAGCCCTTTGGCTTCATAATAAGGTTGCATCTGGGCGACCAGTTTGGTGTCGCTGCCCTGGGTCTTGATGATCGCGATGATCTCGGCGCTCTCGCCTTTGCTGTTGCGGCATACCAGGCGATGGGGCAGATGTTTGTGTTCCGGCTCCCAGCCGTTTTCCCTTTCCACCGTGTGTTCCTGGACCAGAACCCATTGGAAACCGCAGTCTTTCAGGGTCTTGACGAATTCATAGGCGACATCCGGCTGGTTGGGCAAAGCCATCTCCGGGGGAGAGAATCCCCGTACCCGGCCGAGCGCTTCCAGGCCGAAGATGGCGGCGAAATGGTGTTGCCAGGCCTTGACGTGGAGGCGGAAATCCTGGGGCGGGGTCGAAGGGGCGACGGCATGGCCCCACGCGGTGCCCAGCCATTCTGCCGCCGGTTGCAACCCGGGGCGGGTGGCCAGGGGAATCAGGGCGTCGAAAACGTCATCGAGCCCCATCTTGCGCAGCCCGTAGAGCAAGGTACCGGAATAATCCAGCATCGCCCTGGGGTGCTTGCCCTCGCCGATCAGCTGGGGAATGAACTCGCCCATGCGTTTGTAGCACCAGTGGAACACCGGCGCGTTGTGATTGTCGCCGATGTCCGGGTGCGCCATCATGTCCTGCAGGTTGCTGATCACCTCGGCCGTCTGCAGATCGTCGCCACCAGCGGGTATCAAGGGCTGATGCATATGCAGGGCGATGGCGAAGGCGCTGTCGATCTGGTCGAAGTCGATGCCGCCGCGTCCAAGATACAGGGTTTCCCCGGCATATCTGTCGAGGGTTTTTTCGATCAAGGGCTCATTGCCGCAAAGATTGGGCAGACCGTCGATGATTTCGGGAAGATCGCTCATTGAACACTCCTGTGGGTTTTGGATGAGATCGGCTATCTAAGCGGTGATTTCAGGTTCCACGGCCTGCAGGCAGCGCTCGGCGATTTCCAGGTCGTCTTCGGCGCGGTGGACCCATGCTTCCCCCCAATAGAGATTGCAACTGGTCTCGGCGCGTAGCAGGTGCCACAGTCCTTCTTCCAGTTTTTCCCCGATTTCGCCGTGGAGCAGTCCTTTTTTCCCCGCCCGCCAGCGAGCGTCGCGAATGGCGTGGCTCACCCGGTACATTCTGGCAAGGGCGTCCTTCTGTCGCTGCGAGCCGGTCCATTGGGTGAAATCGCGGCCGTGATGCCAGCCGGTATTCCAGGCGCCGGTGCGGACGTTGACTTCGCCATGGACCCCGTATCGGTCGAGGTAGTCGTGAATGAAGGTGGGCCGGATCGTGGCGCCGTCGGAGCGGGCCTGTTCCAGCAGCGGCAGGTAGAAAACATCCCAGAAGTTGGCGCCTTCGGTGACGTTGCGGAACCAGCCACCGTTCTCCCCGTCGGTGCAGGTGGTGACCAGGGGCGGGAAATCACACTCCTTGGTTCTTTCCGCCACTTCACGGTAGAACCATTCGGGCTCCATGCCCGATTCCTGGGCATTGGAGAGGTCGCGGTCGCGGACGATCACGGTGATCGCGGAATCCGCGTAGCGGGCGATGTGGGGACGATAGACCAACTCTTGCCACGTCATTCCGGTGAGGGGCTCGACGTGCTCACTGTCCACCAGCACATAGCGGTATCCGTAATATCTGAGCAGCGGGATCATTTCCATGCAGAATCCCATCTCCGGCGGCCAGAACCCCTGGAAATCCTCGCGCCACATCAGATGCTTGGCCAAGCCCAGCCAGCGTTGCAGGTGCTCCTTGCGGTCGGCTTCGGGAATCAGGGGAAAGACGGGGTGGTAGTAACCGGTGCCAAGTATTTCGAACAGCTTGCGGTTCTGGAGGTGCCACAGCAAAGAGCCCACATCGACGATCCCATAGACCCTGGACTGGAATGCCGGATCCTTCAATGTTTCCAGGAGGGTGCCGGAGAGGGAGAGGTGGACCCGGGCGACGTCCTCGTAGCCCCATAGCCTCCGGGGCATACGGTCCATGGCGAACAGAATCTCTTTGGCTTCCCAGGTTTTGGTCTCCAGCAGGTGCTCAAGGTTCCCCGGGGGCTGATGAAAGTTCAGGACCAGGGCGTGGTGTGCGATGGGTGTCGTCGTCATGAGGCAGCGTGCAATGAATGAAATGAATGGATGCTTTTTAGGTTATGTTCCCCGGGAAAAATTTGCAAAAGTTAAATCGCCGAAGCCAGGGTGCTGTCACCCATCGAGGTTGAGACAGGTGGCCCGGTTCGAAAGCCGCTTGTCCGGAAGGCCCGAATCCGGCTGGTGAAATATCCGCCCCAGGCCCCGCTTTGCTATCATCGTCCGGCCGCTCTCCCAAAGGGGGAGGGGGGGAACCGGTTCGTGCGATTGCCCTGCCCGTGACATCGCCAGGATGACAGACGCCGCCAATGCGATAGAATCGTTTCTGCATCCAGGGGCGCGGAGACTGTTTTTCGTTTTTTTCTGCGGTTTGGTGGCGAACCTTGAGCCGAGATGGCGGCGACTTTATGAATAATGATGACTTGGTATCGAAAAAAGAAATGATCATGATGACGGCCATCGATGTCACCATCCGTATCGGCGTCATCGCGGTGAAGGTGCGTTGCTGTTGGAGGGTGGCATGAGCAAGCGCGAGGACGATACTTCCAAGCCTTCCCCGCCGATTCCGCAGCCACCGGGGCCGCTGCATCGAGAGCCGCTTCCCTGGCAACTCCCCAAGCCGCCGGAAGAAGACCCGGACGCGCCTGTCCGGGTCCGGAAGATTCTCGCCAGCCCCAGTTACCGTCCCGCACTGACCGATGTGGGTTTTCTCAACAGTTATGAAACCCGGCCGGCGCGCTTGCAATTGGATTATCTCAAGCCGGAGCTGGGCCTTCAGTCCGAAGGCGTGCGAAACACCATCGTGGTCTTTGGCAGTACCCGCATTCCCGAGCCGGCGGCGGCGCGGCGGAAACTGCAGGTGCTCAAGGAGGCTCTCGGCAAGAGGCCGGACAACGAGGAACTGAAACGGCGGGTGGGGGTGGCAGAACGGATCGCCGCCAAGAGCAAGTATTACGAGATCGCTCGGGAATTCGGCCGCATCGTCGGCGCGGCGGGGCATGGGCCGCTGGACTGCCGGCTGGTGGTGATGACGGGCGGAGGGCCGGGGATGATGGAGGCCGCCAATCGGGGCGCTTACGATACGGGCTCCAAGAGCGTGGGGCTGAATATCACCCTGCCTCACGAGCAGTTTCCCAATCCCTACATCACCCCGGAATTGTGTTTCCAGTTCCATTACTTCGCCATGCGCAAGATGCACTTTCTCCTGCGGGCAAAGGCACTGGTGGTGTTCCCGGGTGGTTTCGGTACGCTTGATGAGTTGTTCGAGACCCTCACCCTGATTCAGACCCGAAAGATCAAGCCGGTGCCGGTGGTATTGGTGGGTGAGACGTATTGGCGCCGGGCGGTGGATTTCGATTTCCTGGTGGACGAAGGGGTCATCGATCCCGAGGACAGGGAATTGTTCTGGTATGCCGAGGATGCCCGGCAGATTTGGGAAGGGATCGTATGGTGGTACGAGAGTCAGGGCGAGCCGTTGATCAATGGCGAACCGCCACCGGGGGGCGTCGATTGAGCCGCTGCGCTTGTTGCATGAGAATCGGCGCCTGCCGCCGCTTCACGGAAACAGACAGACTTGAGCGAGGAAATCAATGGATACGAATGAAAGGGCTTGTGGCATCGCGTTTCGGATCGTGATTCTTTTTTCCCTGCTGGTTTTGGGGGGGTGCGCCAGTTTCGGAAAGGGGGTCGCCGAAGCGGTTATGGACAATCAGACCAAGAACGATACCCGGCTGTGCGAGGTGAGGGGGACGCCTTTCGCAGGGATCGAGCCATATCTGTCCAACAGCCGCGGCAAAATGAAGGTGCTCATGGTGCATGGCGTGGGCCATCATATTCCCGGCTACAGCGCCCAATTGATGGAGAAGCTCGCCCAGGAGATGGGGCTCACCGTCCAGTCGCGGCGGGACAGGGAGATCCACCTGACCGACCCCACCGATACCGAGAAAGATCTGGGCGTCTTGCGGGTCCACCGCTTGCTGAGCGAAGGCGGCGATGCGGAAATGCTGTTCTATGAATTGACCTGGTCGCCCATCACCGAGCCGGACAAAAAAGTCTTGTCCTACGACAATTCGGGCAAGTACTCTTTCCGCCGCGCCGAGATCAATGACATGATGAAGCGCTTTTCCAACGACACCGGTCCGGATCCGATGATCTACCTGGGCAACAAGCGCGAGGATATCCTCACCTCGTTCCGCCAGTCGTTTTGCTGGATGGTCAGCAGGGACTGGGAAGATCTGCCCCGGGGAAGGAGAGCGGTGTGCGATCTGTTGATGGACGAGACGGTGGAGCACCTGGCGAACGACAGACTGGCTGTCATTTCCCACAGTCTGGGCAGCCGGATCACGATCGATGCGATGCAGAGTATCGCCGGACATATCGGGACCGTCGCCACGTCCAAGCGGGCGAGATCCATCGAATTCCGCTTTATCGAGGCATTCAGGGCGAAAAAAATCCCGCTCTTCATGCTTTCCAACCAGCTGCCCCTGCTGCAGCTGGGGCGCGAGCTTCCGGAAGTGACGGGGCAGGAGGCGGCCTATTGCACCCCGGGGGGGGCGCATTACTCTGAGCGTACCCTGACGAAAACCGAGCTGATCGCTTTCAGCGATCCCAACGACCTGCTCAGCTACGCCATTCCCGAGAATTTCGCTTCCGATTATCTCGACTCCCGCCTTTGCATCGAGGTCACCAACGTTATCATCAACGTTGCGGATGTGATGGACATATTCGGCATCGGCAAGGTGGCCAACCCCCTGACGGCGCACGTCGGTTATGACAGTGACGACCGTGTCATCGCCCTGATTGCCAAAGGTATCGGTAACGCCCATACCGCCCCCTTGATCGAGCAGCGTTGCACCTGGACACGGTTGATCGATTGATCGTCCCGGGTGTGCGTCGTCAAGGTAAACCGATAATGACAGAGTCGACATCAAGCACAAAGGAGAAAACCATGAGTGAATTGCCCCGGGATCTTCGCTACACCCAAAATCACGAGTGGGTGCGCCGGCGCGAGGATGGAAGCGTGGAAATCGGCATCAGTGATCACGCCCAGGAACAACTGGGAGATCTGGTTTACGTGGAATTGCCGGAAACAGGCCGGAAAGTGAAGGGGGGAGAGGCGATCGCGGTGCTGGAATCGGTCAAGGCGGCGGCCGATCTCTACGCGCCGGTGGCGGGAGAGGTCGTCGAGGTCAACGAGGCCCTGTCTTCCCAGCCCGAACGAATCAATCAGGATCCCTACGGCACGTTCATTTTCGTGTTGCGACCGCGCGATCCCTCGGAAGTGGATGGGCTGATGGATGCGGAGGGTTACGCTAAATTGTTGCGCGAACAGGACTGATGTGGGCTTCGTTCCTGATATCCGCACGGTTCCAATAAAGAGGTGTGATTGCAGGCCCTGGCTCTGTGGGGCGGTCAAACGTTCCGATCCCGCCCCCAGGGCCGTCAGCGAATTTTGATGATGTACAACACCTGGGTGCTCAACGGCAAATGCTCGGCCTTTTCGGTGTTCATCTGCAATCTGTGTTTGTGGCCTTCGGCGGGAGCGCTCACCTGTTGTCTGATTCCATCCCGAAAGACCCGCCGCCTGCCGTGGGCGATACCCGTATCGCCGCGGACGCGGTGGCTGTGGGTGCGTGAGCCGATGCTTTTTCCCGCGTTCCCCGGCTTATTGGTACCGAGCAACATGCGATAGTTGAGATCGGGGGTGCCGTAGGTTCCGTCACAGATGGCCCAGCCCTGGGCTGCCAGCCATTTCCTGAGGCTTTTCGTATCGGAATAGTCTTTGCTGTTTTGCTGCGGGAGGAAGGCGATGATCGCCCCTTTCGGCAGGGTTTCGCCGATGGGCGCGCCAGGGCTCAGGGCGGGGAAGAGGCAGAAGAACAACCAGAGAAACTTGAAATGGATCCAATAGTTGCCGTTACCGCCGTGATGGTGAATGGGGTGGGATTCTGCCGGGATACCGTGATCGTTCATTTTTTTCCTTCAAGGATTTTCTGCAGGAATTCAAAGTCTGGGAATGTTGATTCCCTTGTGGGATCGAAGCTCTCCGCCGGCTCGGCAACCGTTCCACCCGCAACTCGATGAATCCATCGTTGAGAAAGACAGGGTCTCCGGGTGCTACCGCTCGTGGCAGTTGCTCGAAGCTCACCCTGGACACCGCCATTCCTGCCTGGATCATCCTTTCCAGGACCGAGGGGTGATCCGATGCTGGTCACGATCTTGGTTTTGTGGTGGTTGGACAGCATATCTTTCTTGCTTGGATGAAGGTTCAGAAACCCAGCTTGTCCAACAGCACCGCGATGGCGCAGGAGGCCAGCCGGCTTTTGGGTGGATCGGCGCGCGAAGGCAGCACGATCGGAACCTTGGTGCCCAAGACGATTCCCGCCAGGGTGGTGTTGGCCAGATAGGCCAGGTCCTTGGCGAGGATATTGCCTGAGTTGAGGTCCGGCACCAGCAGTACGTCCACGTCACCCGACACCGGACTGTCGATTTGTTTGATCTCGGCTGCCTGCCTGGAAATGGCGTTGTCGAAAGCCAGGGGGCCATCGACGATGGCGTGGCGAATCTGTTTTCTGTCAGCCATCTTGCTCAGGCAAGCGGCATCCACAGTGGAGGGGATTTGTGGTTTGACCACCTCCACTGCCGACAGGGCGGCCACTTTGGGTCGTTCCACCCCCAACAGGCGGGCCAGATCGACGGCGTTCTGCACGATCGCCGCTTTCTGCATCAGGTCGGGAGCGATATTGATGGCGGCATCGGTGACGTAGAGCAGTTTGTGGTAGGTGGGCAGTTCGCCCAGAAAAACATGACTGACCCAGCGGCTGGTCCGCAGGTGGGCGAGGACCGGATGCATCAAAACATCGGTGTGAATCCACCCCTTCATCAGGCCCCGCACCCGGCCTTCGAGGACCAGTTGGACGCCTTTTTCGGCCGCCTCCTGTTCTGAATGGGCCTCTATCAAGGGGAACCGGTCCAGGTCGCAGCAATCGAGGGTGGCGGCGATCTGTTCGATTTCACTCCGGTTTCCCACCAATACCGGTTCGATCAAACCGTGTTGGGCGGCTTCCCAGGCGCCTTCCATGACATAGGTTTCCCCTGCGTCGACGACCGCCATGGGGAGTGGCGGGTAGGCGTTGGCCCTTTGGATCAGACTCTCGAGATCGATGGCGTCTTTGTTCATCTCAGGTTCCCGCTCGTTGCTTCATCGTTTGGCCGCCTTGTCCATGTGTAGATTACCATTTTCCGATATAGTGTATCCTGCATGATGAGTCTTTACGGGAAGATTGAATGGCTTGGGGAAAAAGAAGCAAAAAGAAGGCCCGGATCAGCATAGATGGATTACTGGATACCGACCTCAAAGCCGGCTTGACGGAGGGTGAGGTTCAGCGGCGGTTGGAGATCTTTGGCCCCAACGAGATCCCGGAAAAGGAGCCTTCTTTTTGGTACCGCCTGTTCAAGCGCTTTTGGGGGCCGATTCCCTGGATGATCGAGATTGCCGCATTGCTCTCGGCTCTGGTACATAAATGGGAAGATTTCGGCATCATCGTGACGCTGCTATTGATCAACGCCTACATCGATTTCCGTCAGGAATCCAAGGCGATGAGCGCCCTCCAGGTGCTCAAACAGAAGCTCTCCAAGACCGCACTGGTGTTGCGGGAGGGGCATTGGCGGACCCTCCCCGCCCGGGGGTTGGTGCCGGGCGATGTGGTCAAGCTCAGGATTGGGGATGTCATTCCCGCAGATGTTCAGCTCAAGCAGGGTGAGTATTTGTTGGTGGATCTGTCGGCTCTGACTGGCGAATCCTTGCCGGTGGAGAAGAAATCCGGTGATCTGGCCTACAGCAATGCCATGGTCAAGGCGGGGGAGATGGTGGGGGTGGTTACCGCCACCGGTCTCAATACCTATTTCGGCAAGACAGTGGCTTTGGTGGCCAAAGCCGAACGGGAGGAGACCAGCCACTTCCAGCAGGCGGTGATGCGGATCGCCAATTTCCTCATCGCCATCACCATCGTGTTGGCTTTGGTGATTCTTGCGGTGGCTTATCGCCGCCACGATCCGATGATGGAAATCCTGCGTTTCACGCTGGTGCTGGTGGTGGCCTCGATTCCAGTGGCGTTGCCGGCAGTGTTATCGGTCACCATGGCTGCGGGGGCGGTGCGTATGGCGCGTCGGAACGCGGTGGTCAGTCGATTGGCGGCAATCGAGGAAATGGCCGGAATGGACGTGCTGTGCAGCGACAAGACTGGCACCTTGACCCAGAACCGGATGGAAATCACCGAGCCTGTCACCTACCATGTCTACACCCTTGAGGATCTGTTCCTCTTTGCCGCCCTGGCCAGTCGTGAAGAAAATCAGGATCCTCTGGAGTCGCCCATTTTCAGGCGGGTGGAGAAGCTGGGACTGAAAAATCAATTGATCCAGTGGAAGCGGGAGGATTTCATCCCCTTCGACCCGATCCGCAAGCGTACCGAGGCCTCGGTGGAGCATGGCGGCAATCGTTTGAAAGTGGTCAAGGGTGCCCCCCAGGTGATCTTTTCCTTGTGTGAACGTTTCAATCACCATGAGGAAGTGCTCGAAGCGGCCCAGGATCAAGTGGATGCCTTCGCTGAAAAGGGTTATCGGACGCTTGCGGTGGCTGTCAGCCGGGATGCCGGCGAGAGCTATGAACTGGTAGGGTTGATTCCGTTCTACGATCCGCCCCGCGAGGATTCCGCCCAGACCATCAGAGAGGCGCGTGAGTTGGGCGTCAGTGTCAAGATGGTGACAGGGGACAATTTGGCCATCGCCCGCCAGATCGCGAGGATGTTGGGAATTCCCGGTGAGGTGTACGATGTCAAGGAGTTCCACGAGGGGGCCGAGAGAGAATTGATGCTGGTGGCGCAGGTTGTCACCGAGACGCTCTACGGCGAGCTCAAGCCGGATGCCACCCCCAGGGACATCAAGCGGGCCGCGCGCAAGGTGCTGCGCAATCTGGAGGATGCTCTGGTCAAGAGCGAGGCCCAGCGGGAGCTGGTGCGCAAGCACGAATCCGAGATCATCGCGCTGATCGAACGGGCGGGAGGGTTCGCTCAGGTTTTCCCGGAAGACAAGTATTTTATCGTCGAGGAGCTGCAAAAGGCCAATCATATCGTTGGGATGACGGGCGATGGGGTCAACGATGCGCCGGCCTTGAAGAAGGCCGATGCGGGGATCGCCGTCTCCGGCGCCACCGATGCCGCTCGCGCCGCCGCCGACGTGGTGTTGCTGGAGCCGGGCCTGTCGGTGATCGTCGAAGGCTTCAAGGTGGCTCGCCGGACCTTCGAGCGGATGAAGGCTTACACCATCTACCGGATCAACGAAACCATCCGGTTGATCCTGTTCATGACGCTGGCGATCTCGGTGTTCAATTTCTATCCGGTGACGGCCATCATGATCATTCTATTGGCGTTGCTCAACGACATCCCCATCCTGGCCATCGCCACCGACAACGTGAAACTGGCGGACAAACCGGTCCGGTGGAATTTTGTCGAAGTTCTTGGGATCTCGACCTTGATGGGTGTCCTTGGGCTGGTTTCCTCGTTTGCGGTATTGGTGGTGCTGGTGGAATATTTCCACTATCCGTTGGAATTCATCCGTTCGGCGATTTTCCTCAAGCTGGTGATCGCGGGGCACACCACCATTTTCATCACTCGCAGCTACGACCGTTTCCTGTGGACCCGCCCTTTCCCCTCGTGGCAGCTGTTGATCGCCAATGTCTCCACCGGCGTCATCGGGGTGCTGATGGCGGTCTACGGCTGGTTCATGGAGCCGGTGGGGTGGGATTTCGCGTTGTTCTTCATTGGGTATTACGTGGTCTGGATGTTCATCATCGATGCCATCAAGGTCGGTACCTACCGGCTCATGCGGCGCCGTGGTTTGGTTGCCTGACCTCAACACCTATCGGTTTGCTTCCCCCCCCAATCAGAGGGAACCCATCAAGAGTTTCATCAGCCGTTTGGAATCGACCTCCTCTCCCTTCAATGCCATTGCCAACAATTCTCCCCCCAATACGGGGGGAGCGATGATCATGCTGGGTTTGATCCTGTGGATGCGTTTGAGATTCCGGGCATCATTGACGGCAGCGATGGTTTTCACGGGTCCCAGCTCCTTGGCTGCAAGGACAATGAAAGCATTTTCGGAATCGTCGTCGGTCAAAGCCAGAATTGCCTTGGCCTTTTCCCCTCCCGCCAAGCGTAGAATTTCCAGATCGCTGCCATCTCCTATGACCACGTCCAAGTCGCTATATTGGCTCCCTTCAGGTTCCCGTTTGAGGATAAAGGTGATGGTCTCACCCCGCTTGCACAATTCCTGAAACGTATTGTTGGCCAAAGCGCTGGTACCGACGATGATATAGTGATCCTTGCGTTGCATTCGCTTGCCCCTCCCGTAAAACAGATTTTCCAGCTTTTGATTGATCAAAGGGGCGATAATAGCGCCGAAAATGGTGGCGACTGCCAGCATCCCGGCGGTGATCAGTGAGACCAGAAACAGGCGCGCCTCTGGCGCTATGGCGACAATATCGCCATAGCCAACCGTGGACAAGGTTTCGATGGTGAAATACAAGGCCTGATCCAAGGTGCGAATCGGTGGCTGGAAGAGGTTTCCCAGGATCAAGCTGCCTATGACACCATAGCCAGTCAGCACCAACAGGCTGGTGGCGGCGAACAGGGTGGCCGTGGCCAGGCTGCTGCGGTTGAACCAGGGGTAGGCAGAGAGGATCGCCAACAGGAGCACGGTGCTGTATGAAAGCAACCATCGGTGAGGATGGGTAGACGGTTCAAACAAGAGGATGGCGATACCGGCCACCAAAGACATGGCGGTGGTGCTCCAGGCAAGACGAGAGCGCAGAAGCAGGCCGATGGACATGCAAAGCATGAACACCCCGACAATGACCTGGGGTAGGCCAGCCAGTCCCACATTGACCAGATTCAGGGTAAGAGTGGTTAAAGTCTGAGAAAAGAAATGAAGTCCCAAAGCGTGGATCAATGGTGGCAACAGATGCACTGCACCCAACAAGCCGACCGCCAGGGCCAGAGGAACATGGGGGAACCAGGAGGATAAGGGGAACGATTTCGAGTAGGGGACGAGCCAGCGGCGCCAGCTGGCGATCATGTCAAAGATGTTCCTGTTCGATGACCCCATCATCCTTCCGAGGGGTGTTGGCTCGGCCTGGCCACCAGGCAATTCCTGAAATCAGCACGAGTCCGTCTCTGAAGGGAGACGGGGTATTTGATTTCGGCAAAAGTTCAGGGGCTGTCATCTGAATCCTCGGGTAAATAAAGGTCCAACGCCTGGACCAGAGGAGTCATATACATCAACGCCGGTCCACCATGCATGATCACCGCCATGAAGCCGGCCTCCACAATTTCGTCCCGGGTGGCCCCGGCACGGACGGCGCTTCTTACATGGGAGCCGATGCACCACTCACATTGGGTTGCCACCGCCAGGCCGACATTGATCAGCTCCTTCTCGCGTTTGGACAGGGCGGGTGTACCCTCTGTTTTCTGATAGAACTGGGAGAATGCCTGGGTCTGGGTCGGATATTTCTTCCTCAGATAGGCCATCGCCTCGTGCATCTGCTTCATTTTTTCCTGCATTGGATTCTGCTCCACGGGATACCTCGCTGATGGTTGATGGGAAAGCGGGTGGGATGTTGCCATTTTTGGAGGGCTTTGGCCAGAGTCTCCGGGATTCTGCAGTGACAATATATAAGAAAGACGTAATACTTCAATGGTTTTCCTACGAATTCGAAATCCTCAATGGATCTACTATTACCCGCATCCCATGCATATTCATGGCGAACCATTCCAAATCATAAAGCGTTCGATCAATCACCGCTTTGGGAATGCCTACGAGACAGTCAGCGCCGGACTGATGGACAGTGGCTGGAAGGACACGGTGCTGGTCATGCCGGGGGAAAAAGTGATGCTGCTGAAACGGTTTGATGATTTCAAAGGCCACTTCATGTATCACTGTCACAATCTCGAGCATGAGGATTTGGGAATGATGCGGGATTTTTTAGTGGAGTAAGTCAAAAGATCGCCCCAACTTGGCAGCAACCCCCGAGGGAGTATAACCATGCAAACTTCACCATTGGAACCCTACTTCGATCGCTTTGATGCCGAAATTCTGAAATTCAGTCCCCGCCATGACGTCATGTTGCTGCGGGTGATTGCCGCAGCCATCCCGGTCGTTTTTTTCGCTATCGATGCGTTATTCGACCAACCCGTTTTCTATTGGCTGGGGCTGCCTTTCTATCTGTTCTGCCTGGGCCTGTATCTGGAGGCTTTTTTGAAGAAAGCCTTGCTCATGCGCAAAGTTTCAGCCGAGCTGCTCATTGTTCTGGTCATGATCGTGACGCTCATCGATGGTGAGCCCTTGAGCGGTGCGATGGTGGCCTGGTTCATCGGCCTGGGGTTGTTCATCTCCTTCACCATCATCAGAAAGAACCGTGAGAAGATTGAAAGCCTGATCGAACAGGGTCAACAGACCGCACAGGTGATGAAAGACGGTCAGGTCAAAGAAGTCGCCATCTCCGAAGTTCATCAGGGAGAACGCGTTCTGGTGCCCAAGGGCACGATGATACCTGTGGATGGCGTGATCGAGGACAACAAAACCTAGATTGATGAATCATTCGTGACCGGAGAACCTTTTCCCGTGACCAAAGGTCCGGGAGACCTTGTGGTGTCGGGCACGTTGAATTTGACCGCCCCGATATTGATCAAGGCGGATAAGGACGGCGACGAGGCGTTTCTCAGCGTGATCAGCAGGGAAATCAAGGCCAGCCTGGAAAAGAAATCAGAATTGCAACAGCGCGCCGACAGAACGGTGCAATGGTTATTGGTCTCGGTCACCGGCTATGCCTTTCTGCTGCTTTTCGTCACCGGGGACCTGCACCTGATGGCCACGGCGCTGGCGGTCACCTGCCCGTGCGCCTGGGCCCTGGCGACACCTACGGCATTTTCAGCCACCATTGGTCGTCTTGCCCGCGAAAACATTCTGGCCCAAGGGGGCGAGCCGCTGGAAACACTTCATGAAGTCGATACCATGATCCTGGACAAAACAGGAACGGTGACTTCCGCCGAGCCGGAGGTCAGTCAGATCATCGCCTTGGATGTTCCTGAGCCTGAGTTGTTGAAGCTGGCAGCGTCTTTGGAAGTCCGCTTTGACCACCCGATCGCCCGCTCCATTGTACGGTTTGCCAAAGAGAAGGGCGTCGACGAATTTTCCCCGGTGGATCATGCCGAGGATCTGCCCGGTCGTGGCATCAAGGGCCGGGTTGGGACGCAGGAAGTGCTGATGGGAAGTGAGGATACCCTGGTTCAGCACGGCATAACGATACCGAAGGAGATTGCCTATAGCGGCAGGGCGATCTGGATCGCACTGGAAGGAAGGATCAGGGGTGCCATCATCATCCGCGACATCATCTGGTCGGAAATGAAAAATCTGGCTGACATGATCCATGCCCACGGCATCCAAAGAGTGATTCTCGCCACCGGAGACAACGAGGAGCGGGAGGCAAGAAGAGTCGCCGACTATATTCGTGCCGACGAGTGTGTTTTCAATTGCACGCCTGCCGAAAAAGTGACCTTGGTCAGGAAATACCAAGCGTCAGGCAAGGTGGCGATGGTTGGTGACGGCGTCAATGATGCGCCAGCTCTGGCCGCAGCGAATGTCGGCATCGCCATTGGAGGACATAAGAACGTGAACCTGGCCATCCTATCCGCCGATGTTGTGATCCTGAAACAGGATGCCCGGGATTTGCTCACTATTTTGGGGCTCAGCCACAAGATGATCGATATCATCCGGGAAAACTACACCTGGGCCATGGGGTTCAATGCCGTCGGACTGGGTCTTGCCACGGTGGGTTTCCTCAACCCCATATTTGCGGCCATGCTACATCATGTCAGTTCGGTTTTCGTGGTGGTCAATGCCGCCAGGATTTATTTCGAACACATCGAAACCTCGTTTGCCGGCCCCTTGTTCCAATGGATGGATGGCGCCATCCGACGGTGGAATCCACCGGAAGCCGGGGTTGAATCCACCAAACCGCCGGTGACAATGACTTGCCTGTCAGCAGACAAGACCCTGACATCCGGTTCCAAATAAACTCACACGATCAACTGCCGGAGAGAATCATGAATGAAAAACTCGCATCCATCCTCAACGAAGCCATCCAGGATGAATACAAGGCCCGCGCCTTGTATCAAAAAGTAATCGAAAAATTCGGTGAGGTCAGGCCGTTCAGCAACATCGTGGAGGCCGAAAACCGCCATATACAGGCATTGCTGCCATTGTTCGAACTGTATGGTCTGCCAGTTCCCCCAGATGACTGGCCATCACGGGTCCAGGCACCTTCTTCATTGCTGGAGGCGTGTCAACAGGGCGTGGAGGCAGAGATCGAAAACATGGAAATGTATGCGCGATTGTTGGAACAGAGCAAAGACTTTCCCGAGGTTCAGGGGGTGTTGCGGGAATTGCAGCGGGCCTCGAAGGAGAACCACTTGCCGGCTTTTCAACGTTGTGTGGCCCGGGAAACCAAAGATGGAAGGGGTCATGGATTCAGACGGGGGGGTGTCAGGACGAGGGATTGCTGAAGTAGCTGTCAGGTAAAAAATAGTCTGTTTCAGTTCATGACTGATCTTTTTCTCCCTCTCACCGATCCCGAGGTCCGGCTGGGGATAGTGTTGTGGTGTCTGTTGTTCGTGGTGGCGGTTGTCTTTTCGATGCTTGGGCAGGGGGCGGAATGCTTTACACACCAATTCAGGTGTTGTTCGGCATCGACTTCCATGTCGCCGCCACCACCAGTCTGTTTTTGATCATGATGACATCCCTCTCGGCCACCCTGGTGTTTCGCAAGGCCCACAAGGTGGATTGGTCCTTGGCTGCCGTACTGGAGTCGGTGACTGCCAGTGGCGGTTTTGTGGGGGGAATCGTTTCCGGGTGTTTCAGTGGGCGCAATTTGTCCTGGCTATTTGTTGCCGTGGTGATGTTCGCCGCGATTTTCATGATTCGCCCATTTCACCCGCATCGGTCCTGCATGCCAAAACAATCGAACTGGTATCACTGGCAGCGCCGCTATGAAGGTCAAAGTTATGCCGTCAATTGGTTGTTGGCCCTGCCGGTCTCATTTCTGGCCGGGATGATAAGCGGTATGATCGGCATCGGTGGTGGGCTTCTCAAAGTCCCGTTGTTGGTGCTGCTGATCGGTATTCCCATGGATATCGCTGTGGGCACCAGCGCACTGATGGTGGGTATGACAGCTTGCGCCGGCTTCGCCGGGCACGTGGTTGCCGGTCATTGGGATTGGCACCTGTCGCTGATCTTGTCCACTGCCGTGTTTCTTGGTGGGCAGATCGGGGCGAGGTGGGCGTTGAATCTGGATCGGGCTTGTATGAAAAAAATCTTTGGTTGGCTTCTGCTTTGCGTCGCTGCAGCGATGCTATTCAAGCACAGCGATGTTTCGTCCTGGGTCCGACTGCTGGGGAAAATGTAGGGATGGCGGGTGTTTTGTACAATTGACGCGTTGCGATCAAAGATCGTGTATCAGGCCTATTTATTCCCATAAGGTCTCAGGGCCGAAAAGAGGGTTCACATGCTGTTTTCGATCAATGGTTAGCTTTGCCGCTCGTTGCGAGGGTTCGGCTCGTTTGCGTTTCGATCCAGAAAGTGCCCGAATTTCATTGTCTGGAAGCTGGACCGTGTTCTGCTTGAATGAAAACACGTTGGAGACGGATTTGCCGGCCTTGCCCGCAGAGGGGGTGGTCATCGATGGCCATAAACTCGTTTCTCTGGATACGGTGGGTGCGAGAGCCGTCTTGGACCTGAGGTTCCGCCTTCAGCGGGCGGGCATCGGCCGGGTCGATCTTGAGGGATTTTCCGACAGGCACCGTCACCTCCTCTCCCTGGTCCAGGACGAAGCGGTGGATGTGATTCCCGCAATCCAACGACCAGGACTTTTGGAATATGTGGGCAGGAGCACGCTGGCCATCTTGAGTGACATGCTGGCCTATCTGGCCTTCATCGGTTCCCTTACGCTTCAGGCTTTGCAGTGGTTGCTCGATCCCCGCCGGGTCCGTCTCCGTGCCGTATTGACCGAAATGCAAACCGCGGGGGTGCATGCTCTGTTCATCGTAGGCCTGTTGTCGTTTTTGATGGGCGTCGTCATCGCCTATCAAGGCGGGGATCCGCTGGATGAATACGGTGCCAACATCTACATTGTCGATCTGGTGGGGTTGACCATTCTGCGCGAGATCGCGCCCCTGGTGACCGCAATCATCATGGCAGGGCGTACCGGGTCGGCCTATACTGCCGAGATTGGTGCCATGCGGATCACCGAAGAAGTGGATGCACTGCGCAGCCTGGCCATTCAACCGGTCGAAATTCTGGCCCTGCCCAAACTGGTGGCCATGCTGCTGGTGATGCCGCTGCTCATCGTCTTTGCCGATCTGGCGGGGTTGGCGGGGGGCGTCGTGGTTTCCGATCTGCTATTCGGTGTGACGCTGGAGAGCTATCTGGAACGGTTACCTCAGACCTTTCTGATGCCCAGCTCTTTTTGGGTCGGATTGATCAAGGCACCTGTGTATGCCCTGATCATCACCTCCATCGGTTGTCATCAGGGTTTTCAGGTCCGTGGTGGTGCCACCAGTGTTGGCTATGCCACCACCCGCAGTGTGGTTCAGAGCATCTTCCTGGTGATCGTGGTCGATGCCTTGTTCTCCATTCTGTTCAATAAACTGGATCTATGAACGCCGAGCCGGTCATCCAGTTGTGTGGCATCACCAACCGGTTTGGGCGAAACGTGGTGCATCAGGACTTGTCTTTGGAAGTCTATCGGGGCGAGGTGTTGGGGATCATCGGCACCTCCGGAGGCGGCAAGAGTGTGTTGCTGCGCACCATGGCCATGTTGCATCAGCCCGCTTGCGGCAAGGTGCGCCTCTTCGGCCGTGACGCCCTTTCGCTGACGCGGGAGGAAGAGAAACGAATCCGGTTGCAATTGGGGTTCATGTTTCAGAATGGTGCGCTGTTCAGCAGTCTGACGGTGTTCGAAAACGTTCGTTTTCCTCTGGATGAACATACCCGGTTGTCGCCGGCTTTGAAATCCGAAGTGGTGATGTTGAAGATACGGCTGGCCGGCCTTGAAGCCGGCGCGGCCGTGAAATGCCCGCGTGAGCTGTCTGGTGGGATGGTCAAACGTGCAGCGCTGGCGAGGACACTGGTGCTCGATCCCGCGGTGCTGTTTCTCGACGAGCCGACGTCGGGGCTCGATCCGGTAACCGCCGGAGCGTTCGACAGGTTAGTGGCTAAACTCAAGACCATGCTCGATCTGACCGTGGTGATGGTCACTCATGATCTCGATACGCTGTGGAGCGCCACCGACCGGGTGGCTTTCCTGGCCGACAAGGGTATCGTTGCGGTGGCGCCGATCGAAGAACTGGTCGAGAATCCGCATCCGGCGATCGCGGCCTATTTCTCGGGGCGTCGGGCGTACCACAGGGGAGAGCGGGAATGGAACCCAGAGTGAACTATATTCTGGTCGGCATTTTTGTCATCGTTCTCACGATGGCGGCCATCGTCGTCGCCTTATGGTTGGCTTCCGACATTCGGCTCACGCGTTATCATTCCTATAGAACCTATTTTCATGACTCGGTGGCGGGCCTGAATCCCAACGCACCGGTGAAATATCGGGGAGTCAATGTCGGTCGGGTGGAAAAGATGCGGATCGATCCCGAGGATCCCACCCGGATTGAGGTGATGATGGACATTGCCGCCGATACGCCGATTCGCAGCGACACCTATGCATTGCTCAAGTTGCAAGGGTTGACCGGTATCGCCTATATCGAATTGGAAGGGGAGGGAAAAGGCGAGCCTTTGCCAAGCCCCATGCCTGATGGTTCCGTTCCCACGATTGCCTCGAGATCATCGGCGTACAATCGCCTGGAAGAGGCGTTGGGCAGAGCGGCGCTGACCGTCGAGGAGGTGGGGCGGCGGATGTCCCGGCTATTGAACCGGCAAAACATCGATTCGTTCCAGCATTCTTTGCAAAACCTGGAACAGGTCACCACCTTGCTCGACCATGACAAAGAACGGTTCGATTCGATTCTGGCCAATGCCCAGACCTTTTCCAGCGATCTGGCCCTGGCTGGTCGCTCTCTGCCGGAGCTCATGAAAAAAGTCGATCGGCTGGTCGTGGACTACGACCGTTTGAGTCGGGAAATTTCGGCTGCGGCCGTGACGGTGACCAAGCTTGGCGAGCGTATCGAGGAGACGGCCCAGAAAACGGGGCAAGATCTGCAGGCGACGATCCAGCATCTCGATACGGCCTTGGGGCGCCTCGCAGCCGAGATTTCCCAAACCGCCAGGGAGGTGCGTGCGTTGGCCAGTCGGCTCAATGATCATCCCAATGCCTTGATATACGGAAGCCCCCAACCGGAACTCGGCCCAGGGGAGTAGCGAAGATGAGTGAAATATTCAGCCGCCGTTTCAGGTCGATTGTGTTGCTCGGACCGATTTTAATTCTGATGGTTGGATGTGCCCCCCTGCCCAGTCGCCCGGAGGCGAGGATTCTGCTTGCCCTGGAGGTTCCCAAGACGCAATCCGGTCCAAGGCTGAAAAAAGACCAGGTATTGTCGTTCGATCCTGTGGATGCGGTACCAACCCTCCGAAGCAAGCGCATTCTCTATCGCCGGGGTGGCCCGGTGGTATCCTACTATGCCCGCCACCGTTGGTTGGCGTTGCCTGCCGAGATGATCGAGCAGGCCTGTCTGGAAACCTCGTCGCGTTGGTCACCCTACACCCATGTGGTGCGTCCTGGGCAGGGGCTGATGGCCAGCCGCCGGCTTTCAATCACCCTTTTGCGGCTGGAACAGGAATTCGAAGCCAATGGCCAGAGCCGTGAACGCCTGGAACTGTTCGTTCAGCTCGCAGATCCCCGCTCGGGGCGGATCGTTGGCCAGCGCCATTTCCGTTATCGCAGGGTGGCGCCTGAAGGATCGGCGGAGGGAGGGGCTCTCGCCGCCGATTCGGCGCTGGCGCGGTTCGTCGAGGATTTGTCCGACTGGTTGATCAGGGTCGACCGTTGACGGCTCCAGCCTTGCGGTGGGCTTCGATTCAGGCTTTCAGTCCATGTCGAAAGGATGGTACCTTTGGAAAGTCCGAGACGGACAAAAGATCTGTCAGAACTGCTGAATTCATCGAGCCTTGCTCGATAAGAAGCTGCAATTTTTCGATTAGGGAGTGAAGACGATGATGGGAATGGGTTTCTATATGATGGGGCCGTCACTGATCGCCTTGCTTGCGGGCATTGCCATTTTGATCTGGCCCAGATTATTGAATTATATCGTGGCGTTCTATCTGATTTTGTTTGGTCTGATGGGGTTGCTGGGTAACCTGATGATGGGGCCCGGTGTAGGGTGGTGAGTACCTAGTGTCTCCCCAATTTTCCCAAGCGGTCAGCGCAAGGCATTGATATACGGATAAAAAGGGGTTCAAAACGAGAGGATCGGGGTTCCTGATCGGGTAAAATGTGTATAGCAATAACCCATTGAA
>Ga0256839_1000555_pt1 | contig 48022 bp, 46 predicted proteins | sample 354166metaG_FD_185968 | JGI IMG/M metagenome (GOLD analysis project Ga0256839, IMG submission 185968) | Hydrothermal vent microbial communities from Mid Atlantic Ridge, Atlantic Ocean - 354-166 | ecosystem: Environmental > Aquatic > Marine > Hydrothermal vents | place: Atlantic Ocean: Mid... | reverse complement strand
TGCAGTCGAGCACGTCGTGCAGGTCCGCGGAACACTGGTAGCACCCCACCCCACCGTCCATCCCCGCCCCCACGTCGAACTTGGGCCCGGTGCTCGTGGAACTCGTGGACATCGACGACGTCACCGTGCCGGTCCCCGTCCCCGTGCCGGTCCCCGTCACCGTGCCGGTCCCCGTCACCGTGCCGGTCCCCGTCCCCGCGGTTGCCGGGCCCGACGTGGTCGCGGTGGTCGCCGCCGTCGTGGTCTCCGTACCTCCCGACGCCGTGGAGCCGCCGCCGCTGCAACCGCTCAAAGTCCATATGATCGCGACGACGTACAGTGGTTTTCGCATGACGATCACGTTACCTCTTTGGAGGGGGGCCGGTCGAGGGCGCGGCGTGGGCTCCTCGGCGGCACGACCGCGACGACGGGGGCGGCGCTTCGGGATTCCCGGCGGACGGGGAGGGTGGCGGGCGGGGCTCGTCGTCGGCGAGGATGCGCAGGGCGGGGGTCTCCAGATCGTCGAACGCGCCGGCGCGGGCGCTGCGGACGAAGGCCCAGGCGAAGCCCGCCACGAGCAGGAGCGCCGCCGGGACGGCGATGAGCAGCACGCTCACGGGCGCCACCTTCCGAGGCCGGCGAGCGTCAGCGCCACGACCGTCATCGAGCTGGCCGGCATCAGCACCGCAGCCGAGAGCGGTCCGATGGCGCCGGCCATGGCGAGCCCCACGGCCACGGCGTTGTAGGCCAGGGACACCAGGACGTTGCGTCGCACGACGGCCCACGTGCGGTCGGCCAGGGCGAAGACGGCGCGGACCGGCTCGATGCCGGGTCGGTCGCAGAACACGGCAGCGGCCCGAAGCGCCGCCTCGGCCCCGCCGCCCACGGCGATCCCCACGTCGGCGGCCCGCAGGGCGATCGCATCGTTGACCCCGTCGCCGACGACGACCACCGGGCGGCGGCGGGTCCGGACGAGCGCGAGCTTGCCCTCCGGCGAGACGTCTCCGTGACAGGCCCGCGGGCCCAGCCCGAGGGCGCGTCCCACCGACCGCACCACCTCCGGCACGTCCCCGGAGACGATCGCCACGTCCACCCCGCGCCCGCGCAGCGCGTCCACGAGGGCCCGTGCCCCCGGCCGCACCGCGTGGTCGAGCAGGAAGACGCCGGCGAGACGGCCACCTTCGGCCACGCCCACCGCCGGTCGCCCCGCGGCCCGGTGGGCGGCCCATGCGTCCGCGAGGGGCCCTTCGATCGGCACGCCCCGCGACGCGAGATAGGCGGCGCTGCCCACCGCCACGGGCCGCCCGTCCACGACGCCCGCGACGCCCTGCAGGCCGCGCCCGGTCTCCACCCGCGCCACGCGCACGGACGGCGGCGCCGACGAGGCCGCGACGGCGCGGGCCACGGGATGAGCGATCCCCTGCTCCAGGGCGACCGCCCGCCCTCGGGCGCCCGGATCGCCCAGGTAGCGCGCCACCGACGGGCGGGCTTCGGTCAGGGTGCCCGTCTTGTCGAACAACACCGTCCGTGCACCCCGCAGGGCCTCGAGGGCGTCCGCGTCGCGCACGAAGATCCTCGCACGCGCCCCGGCCGCCGCCGCGGCGGCCACCGCAAGCGGCGTCGCGAGGCCGAGGGCGCACGGGCAGGCCACCACGAGCAGGGCCACCGCGTGCTCGACGGCGAGCGACGGGCTTTCGGGCCACCAGACCGCGAAGGTCACCGCCGCCAGGGCCGTGACGGCCACCACGAACCCGGCCCCGATCCGGTCGGCGGCCCGCACCAGGCGCGCGCGCGTGGTGGCCGCCTGCTCCACGAGCGCCCCGATGCGGCCGAGCCGGGTCGCCTCCCCGACGCGCTCGACGAGCACCTCCAGGGGGCCCGCGGCGTTGACCGTGCCCGCGTGCACCGGCGACCCCGGCGCGACCGGGACCGGCCGGGTCTCGCCGGTCAGGAGCGCGGCGTCCACGGCCCCCTCGCCAGCCGCCACCACCCCGTCGGCGGGGAACACGGCCTCGGCGTCCACGCGCACACGGTCCCCCGGACGCAGGGCCGACGACGGCACGGTGCGCCAGTTCCCGTCCTCGAAACGGCGGGCCGCGGCGGGCACGAGCTGGCGCAGCACCGCCACCGCCGACAGGGCCCGCCGCTGCTGCCACGATTGGAGGCTTCGACCGACCAGCAGCAGGAACACGAGGACGGACAGCGTGTCGAAGTAGATCGCGCCGGCCCCACGCAGGACGTTGATCGTTCCGGCCGCGGCGCCCACGACGAGGCCGAGGGCGACGGGCAGGTCCATGTGGGGCGTGCGGGTCGCGAGCGCCGACACCGCCCCGCGCAGGAACACGCGCCCGGGCCCGGCGATCGCCACGAGCCCGACGACGGCGGACAGGGACCGCAGCAGGGAGCGGGCCTGGGCCCCCATGCCGTAGGCGTCGCCCAGGTACAGGGCCACGGCCAGGAGCATGGCGTTGCCGGCGCAGGCGCCGGCGACTCCGATCCGCGCCAGGTCGGCCCGGCGGGCGGCGTGGTCGGTCTCGTCGGCCCCGTCGCCCAGGCGCGGATCGTACCCGAGGCGGGCGAGCATGCGGGCGATCGCGCCCAGGGTGGCCGGCCGGCGGTACGTCACCTCGATGGACGCCGGGTGCAGGCGCACGCGGGCATCGAGCACGCCCTCGACGAGCGACGGCAGGCGTTCGAGCAGCCACACGCACGACGCGCAGCGCAGGTCCGACAGCCGAACGCGCACGCGCCGGTGCCCCCCGGCGAGGGCTTCGGTGGACCGTGCCTCGACGGCCGGGTCGTCGAGAGCCCCGTAGGCGACGCCGTCGTCCGGCCCGTCCTCGTCGAGCCCCGCCACGTAGGGGCAAAGGCCGTCCGGCGTCACGAGCCCGGCCGCGATCTCGCACCCGGCGCAGCAGAAGCCGCGCGTCTCGAACGCGCCCGCGCCCCGAAGCGGCGCGCCGCAGTGGCGGCAGGCGGCGGAGGGGGTCGCGGGCGTCGCGGGCACGGTCCTACCCTCCGTGTCCGTGGCACGGCGCCGGGGCGCCGCCGTCGTCCCCACGGGACGGTGTGGGCACCCGCACGGCGAGGATGAACACCCCCACCGCCACGAGCAGGGCGGGTACGGCCGCGGCCAGCCGGCCCCGCAGGCGCCGGCGGACGAGGTCGCCGCCGAGCCCCAGGGCCGACAGCACGGGCACGGTCCCGGCCCAGAACGCGGCCATCACGAGCGCGCCGCCCCAGGGGTCGGCCGTGCCCGCGGCCGCCAGCACGAACGCCCACAGGAAGCCGCAGGGCAGCAGGCTCGACAGGACGCCGAGCCCGATCCCCGCCAGCAACGGCGCGCGCGGTCCGCCGGCCTCGAGGCGGCGGACGATGGCGCGGCGGAGGCGGTCGAGCGGTCGCGCCACGGGCCCGAGCCCCCCACCGGCGCCGGTGCGCCATCCGAGCAGGCCGAGCAGGCCGGCCACGACGAGCCCCACCCCGGACGCGCGGGCGGCCACGCCCATCGCGCCGTGGGTGCTCGCCAGACCGTCGAGCAGGTGGCCCGAGGCACCCGCCACCATGCCGAACGCCCCGTAGACCACGAGGCGACCGAGCGCGTGCCCGACGGTCCCGTGCAGGCGGACTCGCCGCCCCTTCGCCGACGGGCCCGGGTGGAGCGCCGCGAGCCCCACGATGGGCCCGCACATCCCGGCGCAGTGGAGGCTGCCGGCGAGGCTCGCCGCGAGCGCGGTCGTGACCAGCCCGGCGTCGATCACGGCCGGGCCCCTCCTTCGATCCACAGGTCGGCCGTCTCCACGTAACGGTCCGCCCCCCGCTCGGCCGCAAGCTCCACCACCCACCGGCCGGGCCGCCCCAACCGCACCGCCGCGCCGTAGTCGCCCGGGGTCGTCTCGGTCAACGTCACCACCTGGGAGCGCCCGGCCCGGGCCCGGTGGTAGACGCGGGCGGACAGCCGGGCCCCCGCGACGGGCCGCCCGTGACGGTCGAGCAGCCGCACGCGCACCCGGCCTCCGGTCGGGTCGAGGGTCACCTGCGACGCCCACCCGAGCGCCTTCGAGGCCGCAAGCGCCAGCCGGTGCTCGTCCCAGGCCAGCGCCTTCTCGTCGTAGGCCTCGACCACCGCGTGGGAGGGGTCGTCGTGCACCACGTAAATCGCCGTCCCCCACAGCACGAACTCGAACACGAAAAAGGCACCGATGAAAAACATCCACCGGCGCATGGCCCTGCGCTCGACGGCGCGTTCGACGTGCGGGATCACGGCGTCTCCTTTTTCGCGGGATGGACGGCCCCGAGGGGGCCCAAGAACCGGATCTCGTCGCTTCCAAGCAGGGTGTCGTCGTGCGCGTCCCGGACCTCCAGCGTGACCGGGACGGGGTGACCGGCCCAGGCCGACCGACCGATCTCCACCGTCACGGGCGCCACGACGGTCCGGCCGCCCGGGATCTCGACCCGCTCGTGCCCCGCCACGACCCGCGCGGCCGCCGGCCGGGTCACGCGCACCGTCACCGTGCGCGGCGTCTTGCGGCGGTTCGTCATCTTGACCTGGAAGACGTTGCGGACGGCCCCCTCGTCCGTCACCACGAAGGGACTGCCGGGGTTGCGCACCACGGTGGTCTGCACGTCCGTCTTGTGGGCCAGCACCACGAAGAAGGCGGTCAGGACGATCCCGAGCAACACCGGGTAGAGCACCGTGCGCACGCGCAACAGCCGCTTCGGGGCCCCGGCGTCGCGGTTTTTCGAGCTGTAGCGGACAAGGCGCGGCGCCCGCCCCAGCCTGTGCATCACGTCGTCGCAGGCGTCGATGCACTGCGTGCAGTGGATGCACTCCATCTGCAGCCCCTCCCGGATGTCGATGCCCGTGGGGCACGTCGTCACGCACCGCATGCAGTCCACGCAGTCGCCGGCCTCGCCCAGGGCCTTCTTCGACGCCTTGCCCCGCGGCTCCCCACGGCGCCGGTCGTAGGCGACGATGAGCGAGTCCCGGTCCAGGAGCACCGACTGCAACCGCCCGTAGGGGCAGGTGAGGATGCACATCTGCTCCCGAAAGTACAGGAAGTCGAACATCATCAGCGCCGTCACCGCCGCGACCACCAAGAAGGCCGCCGGGTGGGCGAAGGGGCCGGCGACGATCCAGCGGCCCAGGCGCTCGACGCCCACGAAGTAGGCGAGGAAGGTGTTGGCCACGTACAGGCAGGCGAGGAAGGAGACGATCACCTTGCCGGCCGTGCGCGCGGCCGATACGGGCTTCTTGGGCGGGCCGCCGCGGCCGGCGGTCCCCTCGAACAGGCGCTCGATGGGCCGGAACAGAAACTCCAGGTAGACGGTCTGGGGACAGGCCCAGCCACACCACACGCGCCCGAACAGCGCCGTGGCCATGAAGAACGCAAGCAACAGCGCGAGCAGGAACAGGGCCAACAGGACCGTGTCCGTCGGCAGGAAGGTGAACCCGAACAGGGTGAAACGCCGGGCGGGGACGTCGAGCAGGACCGCCGGCTGCCCGCCGATCCGCACGAACGGGAGCACCGTCCAGACGGCGAACAGCGCATAGGCCACCAGCCGCCGCTTGCGGTAGTAGGCCCCTTTCGAAAGGCGCGGCTTGAGCCAGCGGCGACGCCCGTCGGCCTCGAGGGTCGAAAGAACGTGCTCCTCGGGGGGCAAGAGGGACTCGGACAGCGGGCGGTTCATGGAACCCTGCACACCTTCGCCGCGCCTACTTCCACGGGGGGATCGTCCTCCCCTGGGGCGCCTTGCCGCCACCGCCCTTGCCCCGCAGCGAGGCCACGTAGGCCGCCGTCAGGACGATCTGGTTGGGGTGGGACAGGCGGTTCTTCCAGGCGGGCATGGCGCCGCCGGCCGCGCCGTTCGTGATGACCTTGGCGATGTCCTCGACGCTCTGGACGTTGATCCACGCATCGTCCGTGAGGTTGGGACCCACGTTGCCGAGACCGCCGTCTCCGTGACAACTTACGCAGTTGGCCTTGAAGATGGAGGCCCCGACCGCGAGCCACTTCGGGTCCTCCATGTACTTCAAGATGGTCTGCTTGTCGGGCGTAAGCTCCCCCAGCTCGGCGAAGCGCTTCTCGAACACCTCGGCGGCCTCGCGGTCGTACTCGTCGTAGATCGAGCGGCCCTCCACCCCCGTGTGGTGGTACAGGAGGTAGAGGATCGAAAAGACGATGGATCCGACGAACAGCCCGCTCCACCAGCCAGGCAACGGGTTGTCGTACTCCTGGATGCCGTCGTAGTTGTGGTCGAGGAGGATGTCTTGTTCGGCCTTCGTGGTCATGGGGCCCCTCTTTCGGGCGTATCGTCCAGTGGGATCCGTGCGTCGTGGTCGAAGTCGGAGCTCGGCTTGCGCAGGGTGCGGACGGCGACGACGACGAACACCCCCAGAAAGCCGAGCAGGGCGATCTCCGCGAACGCGGAGTAGTCCAGCCTTCCGAGCACGTCGCGGATCATGGTGCGGCCTTCTTTCCGGCCGTCGGTCCGGCCGATCGCTGCGCACTCGCCTCGGCCGGCTGCGCGTACAGATCCGTCCCGAGTCGCTGCAGGTAGGCGATGAGCGCGATCGCCTTCGTCTCTTCGAGGGGGATCGTCTCGCCGTTGTCGAGGGCCACGCTGGCCGGTCCGCCCTGCGCCACGATGCTGTCGGCGATGGTCTTGGCCTGGGCGCGGGCCATCGCCTCGGCATGGTCGAGGGCCTCGCCGTAGGGCGCCCCGAGGGCCGCGGCCGCCGCCACGCGCGGCGGAATCTGGCGGAAGTCGAGCCGCTCGCGCGTCAAGAAGGCGTACGAGGGCATCACCGAGTTCTCGTCGATGTCGCGCGGGTTGACCAGGTGGACGTACTGCCACAGGTTCGACTGCTTGCCCCCCTCGCGGGCGAGATCCGGCCCGATCCGGCGTGACCCCCACTGGAAGGGACGATCGTAGACGAACTCACCGGGCTTGGAGTACTCGCCATACCGCTCCGTCTCGGAGAAGATGGGGCGGATCATCTGCGAGTGGCAGTTGTAGCAACCCTCGGCCACGTAGATGTCCCGGCCGGCCAACTCCAGCGGGGTGTAGGGCCGCACGCTGGCGATCGTGGGCACGTTCGAGCGGATGAGGAACGTGGGGATGATCTCGAACAGCGAGGCGGTCACGACGGCCGCGGTCACCCACAGGGAGAAGCGCAGGGGCTTGCGCTCCCAGATCCGGTGCCAGGCGAGTTGGAGCCACACGTCGAACCGCTTGGCGAACTCCGGCACGGCCTCGGCCCGCGGGGCCGGCGGGGGCGGATCGCGGTACTCCCTCGCAAGCGGGGGCGCGGACACGACGGGCACCTCATAGGTCTTCGGTCGGCCCTGCCACGTCTTGACCAGGTTCACCAGGGCCAGGACCCCGCCCGTCAGGTAGAGCGTGCCCCCGAGGACGCGCACCCACCACATCGGCTTGATGGCCTCGACGGTCTCGACAAAGTTCGGATAGGCGAGGTTGCCCATGTCGTCGAACGCCCGCCACATCAGGCCCTGCGTGAGCCCCGCCACGTAGATGGGCACGATGTAGAGCACGAGGCCCACCGTGGCGATCCAAAAGTGCCACGTGGCGAGCTTCTTGCTCCACAGCTTGGTCTGGAACAGCCGCGGCGCCAGGAAGTAGAGCATCCCGAAGCTCATCATCCCGTTCCACCCCAGCGCCCCCGAGTGTACGTGGGCGATCGTCCAGTCCGTGTAGTGGGACAGCGCGTTGACCGCCCGGACCGACAACATCGGACCTTCGAAGGTGGACATGCCGTAGAAGGTCACGCCGGTCACGAAGAACTTGAGCACGGGATCTTCGGCGACCTTGTGCCACGCCCCCCGCAAGGTGAGCAGGCCGTTGATCATCCCGCCCCAACTCGGCATCCACAGCATCACGGAGAACACCATCCCGAGGGCCGACGCCCACTGGGGCAGCGCCGTGTAGTGCAGGTGGTGCGGGCCCGCCCAGATGTAGATGAACACCAGCGACCAGAAGTGCAGGATGCTCAGCTTGTAGGAAAAGACCGGCCGCTCGGCCGCCTTGGGCAAGAAGTAGTACATCAGGCCCAGGAAGGGCGTGGTCAGGAAGAAGGCCACGGCGTTGTGGCCGTACCACCACTGCATGAAGGCGTCCTGCACGCCCGCGTAGATCGGGATGCTCTTGAGCGCATCGACGGGCAGCACGAGGTTGTTGAACACGTGCAGCACCGCCACCGTGATGATCGTGGCGATGTAGAACCAGATCGCCACGTACAGGTGACGCTCGCGCCGGTGCTTCAAGGTCATGAAGAAGTTGACCCCGAAGAACCCGACCCACACCACCGCGATGGCGATGTCGATGGGCCACTCGAGCTCGGCGTACTCCTTGCCCTGCGTGATCCCCAGCGGCAGCGTCAACGCCGCCGCCACGATGATGAGCTGCCAACCCCAAAAGTGCAGCCGCGACAGCGCGTCGCTCCACATCCGCGCCTTGACCAGGCGCTGCGTGGAGTAGTAGGTGGCCGCAAACAGCGCGTTGCCCGCGAACGCGAAGATCGCCGCGTTCGTGTGCAGGGGGCGCAACCGGCCGAAGGCGAGGTACGGCAGGCCGCCGGAAAGGTCGGGGAGGACCAGCAGGAGCGCGATGAAGACGCCGACCGTAAAGGCCACGATCGCCCACACGAGGGTCGCCCAGAAGAACAGGCGGACGATCCCGTCGTCGTAGGAGAACCGGTCGAGGCTCTCGGCGTTCTCGTGCCCCTGCGTGTGGGAGGGGGAGCTGTCGTCGTTCATGGTATCGCGCCTCCCCATATAGGTGCGCGCAGGCGCACGAGCAGCGCAAGGTTTGCCTTTTTACGCCAAAGTTACGCATTCTTTGCCGCACTCGGGTCGTCTCGGACGGCGACGAGACGGGGCAGGCGGCGACCTTCCTGGATCCGACCTCCGGCCACCGCACCGCCCGGCGGTCCCCGCGACCCATGGGGACCGCCTCGCATCGCGCCGCGCGCCACCACGCGCCGGCCGTGCCACGGGGCTGAGGCCCCCCGGTGACGACCGCCCCCTACCGCGCCCCGGAGCCGCGGGCCCACGGATCGAACGCCGGGCGGGGCGGGGCACCGGGACGATCGAAGGCCCGCACGGCCGCCAGGAGGGTCCGGGCCCGCGCCTCGATTCGGGCCCCGTCCCGGGCGGCCAGCGCCGCGGGCTCGAACAACGGGGCGACGAACCCGACCGCGAACACCCCCGCCTCGAAGAACGCCACGGCGTTCGTCTCGTCCACGCCGTTCGTGGGCACGAGGCGGCAAAACGGCATGGGCCCGAGCACGCTGCGCACGAAGGCGGGCCCGCCGGCCGGACACGGAAAGAGCTTCTGCAACACAGCCCCCGCCCGATGGGCGCGGGCAAGCTCCGTGGGCGTGGCGCAACCGGGTATCGCCGCCACGCCGCGCACCCGGCACCGCTCGATCACGGCCTCGTCCACGACGGGCGAGACCACGAACGAGGCCCCCGCGGCCGCCACCGCGTCCACCACGTCGGGCCGCAGCACCGTACCCGCCCCCACGACGAGATCCGGGCGCTCGGCGAACTCCGCCACGAGGTCCACCGCCCCGGGGATCGTCATCGTAAACTCCACGATACGAAAGCCCCCGGCGATCGCGGCCTCCATGGCGATCTTCGCCGTCTTCGGGTCGTTGCACCGCAAGATCGCGCTCGCGCGCTCGTGCCACAGGCGATCGACCACTGCGTCGGGGGAGCATCGCATGGCCCCAAGGTACCAGAGCCCGACCCGTTCCCCCGTCCGTTGCGGCGACGACCGCCCGCTGCGCCGCAGCGCCGCGGCCATCGCCGCGCTGCTCGCCGGGGGCGCCGCGCCCGCCGCAGACGCCCGGCGCCCGGTCCCACGCCCTTCACACCGGGCCCTGCTCGAGGTCCAGGGCTCGGTCGTGACGGGCCCCCACGCCTTCGGCAACGAGCAGTGCGACCTGGACCGCCGCACCTGCGCCCGGGCGGGGCGGTTCTTCGGTCTGGGCGCGAGCGCCGAGCTGCGTCTTGGGCTCGTGGGGCCGCTGCGGCTGCACGGCCGCCTCCACGCGGCGGGCAACGTGGTCCGCGACAAGCGCCTGTACAGCGGGGTCGTGGCGCCGGCGATCGGCATCGGGCTGTACGGGCACCGGCTGTTCGGGCGCTTCGAGACCGCCTTCGTGCACGCCTTCGGCCCGGAGCGGTTCGACGCCCCGCTCGCCGACGTCCCCGCGGGCACGGCCCGATGGGGGCGCGTCTCGTTCGCCCTCGCCGCCGGGGTGCGCTTCCCCGTCTCGCCGCGGCTTCGCATCGAGCCCTGGGGCGGCTACGTCCTCGGCCCCTACGAACGCCGCACCTTCCAGGGCGAGCGCGAGGCGCGGTGGCTGTCGACCTTCGTGGCGGGGATCGGCGTCGCCTTCGCCCTCATCGACGACCCGCGCCCGCGCCGGGCACGGGCACGCCCTTGAGGGCGCAAAACGCCGCCAGATCGGGCGCCTGGAGGGCCGGGTTGCGCGCCACCTCCCACCCCACGGTGCTCGTCGGCGTGGGGCCGTAGTCGTGCCCCGGGAAGATCCGCACGTCCTCGGGCAGGTCGGCGATGCGGCACAGGGTTTCGTACATGGCGGCAGGATCCGAGTCCGGGTACGACACTCCGCCGCACGACCCGACGAACAGCACGTCACCGGTCATCAAGATGCGCTCGACCGGCAGATACCAGCACACGCACCCGGGCGTGTGACCGGGGGCGTACAGGGCCTCGACGAAGCCGTGCCCCACGGGGATCCGCGCACCGTCTTCGACCGGTACCGCCAACGCACCGAGCGCCCGCACCCGCGCCGCCTCGTACGGGTGGCACCGCACCGGCGCCCCCGTGGCCGCCACGACCTCGTCGAGCCCGGCCACGTGGTCGTCGTGGGTGTGCGTCAGCAGGATCGCCTCCACCCGCAGCCCCCGCGCCCGAACGCGCCCGAGGATCCGGTCGATCTCGAAGGCCGGATCGACCAGCGCCGCCGCGCCGGTCCCGGGGCACGCCACGATCTCGGACACGTTGTGCAACAGGCCGACCTCGATGCGTTCGACGGCGAGCATCGCACCCTGCAGCCTATCCTTCGCCGCCCTTGCGGTCCACCGCTCGGTTGCACCCGAGGGCGGTTGTGCTCGGCCCGCGATCCCCTACCATCGCGCCCGCTTCATGCATCCTGCGCCCGCCTTGAACCCCGAGCAGACCCGTGCCGTCGAGACCACGGAAGGCCCCGTCCTCGTGCTCGCCGGCGCCGGGTCCGGCAAGACGCGGGTGCTGACCCACCGCATCGTGCGCCTGCTGTCGATGGGGATCGCCCCGGACACCATCGTCGGGGTCACGTTCACGAACAAGGCCGCCGAGGAGATGCGCGCGCGCGTGGCCGCGATGGTGGACCCGGCCCTCGCGCAGGCGCTGGTCCTGTCCACCTTCCACAGCCTCGGCGCCCGCATCCTGCGGGAGGACCCCGAGGGCTTCGGGCTGGAGAGCGCGCGTTTTTCGATCCTCGACCAGGGGGACACCCTGGGCCTGGTCCGATCCCTGCTGTCCGAGCTTCGGATCCACGTCCCGGGGGGCGAGCGCCGCTTCGACGTGGCCGCCGTCGCCCAGCGGATCGGGCTGTGGAAGAACGCCTTCGTCGCCCCCGACCAGGCGGCGCGGACGGTGCGGGACGACCCCTACGACGCGGTGGCCGCCGAGGTGTACGGGCCCTACGTCGAGCGCCTTGCCTCCCTGGGCGCCGTGGACTTCGACGACCTGGTCTGCCGCGTCGCGCAGGGGCTGGCCGAGCGTCCCGCCACGGCCGAGCGCTGGCGCGCGCGCTTCCAGTACCTCATGGTGGACGAGTACCAGGACACGAACGCCGCCCAGCTCGCCCTCGTGCGGGGTCTTTGCGGGCCGGCGCGGAACGTGTGCGTGGTGGGGGACGACGACCAGGCGATCTACGGCTTCCGGGGGGCCACCGTCGCCAACATCCTGCGCTTCGAGGAGCACTTCCCCGGGGCCGTGGTGATCAAGCTCGAACGCAACTACCGCTCGCGGCCACCGATCCTGCGCGCGGCGAACGCCGTCGTCGCCCACAACCGCCTGCGCCACGCGAAGACCCTGCGTCCGACACGGTCCGAAGCGGGCGCCGTCACGGTGGTGGTCGCCCCGGACGGTGAGGCCGAGGCCGCCTGGGTCGCCGACCGGATCCGCACCCTCGTCCGCAAGGACGGCGTCCGGCCCCGGGAGGTGGCGGTGCTCTACCGTTCGGCCACCCAGGCGCGCCCCGTCGAGACGCACCTGCAGATGGCGCAGATCGCCTACCGCGTCCTGGGCGGGCAGGCGGTCTACGACCGCAAGGAGGTCAAGGACGCGCTGGCCTACTTCCAGCTCCTCGTGGCGCCGCGCAACGACCTGGCCGTGCGCCGCGCCCTCGAAACACCTCCCCGCGGCCTGGGGCCGGCCACCTTCGCCCGGCTGTCGAACCACGCGAAGGCGCGCGCCGGGCGGCTGTGGGACGCGGTGCTCGACGCCGACCGGGTCGAAGGGCTCACCCCAGCGGCCCGCAAGGCGCTGGCCCACGTGCGTGACCTCGTGGCGCGAGCGCGCCAGGACGCGCGGCGCCACGGACACGCCGCCGCCCTGGCCGACCTGCTGCGCGCCGTGGACCTGCGCGGCCTCATCGAGCGCAGCACGGGCAGCGAGGCCGCGGCGGCCGCCCGCTGGGAGGCGGTCACCTGGCTCGTCTCGGCGGTCGAGCGCTTCGAGCAACGCACCGGAGGCGACGGGCGCATCCCCTGGCACGAGTTCCTGGCGACGCTGTCCCTGCGGGGCAAGGACACGGACGAACCCACGGGGGACGTCGTGACCCTCGCCACCTTGCACAGCGCGAAGGGGCTCGAGTGGGACCACGTGTTCCTCATCGGGTGCGAGGAGGGCCGCCTGCCCCACACCCGCGCCCTCGAGCCGCGGGCCAGCGACCCCGTCCCCGGCGACGTGGAGGAGGAGCGGCGTCTGTTCTACGTGGGGATCACCCGCGCCCGCGAGGCCCTGTGGCTCGTGCGGGCGGCGCGGCGGACGGCGCGCGGCCGCCTGGTCGAGCGGGCGCCGAGCCGGTTCCTCGCGGAGCTGCCCGACGACGTGACCGAGCACGACATCCTGCGCGACGAGATCCTCGACGGCGAGGCGCTGGCCCGGACGATGGACGACTTCCTGGCGTCCTTCGCACCCGACGGCCCCTGAAGCCGGAGGGCTTCCGCCGCGCGGCGGGCACACCCGCCGGCTCGATGTGCCGCCCCGCAGGACGGCACCGCCCCGTGCAGGTCGCTGCGGGCGGGCAGTTCGTGGCAGGTGACGGGGTTGGCTGGAGTATATGAAGCGCCCCGCCCGGCGAAACGCGCGGGCGGGGCGCGGGGCCGCGAGGGCGAGCGAACGATCAACCGCCGGTGGAGCCGCCCGTGCCGCCGCCCGTGCCGGCCTCGCACATGCCGGGCACGAGCGCGTTGGCGTTGAGGTCGATCGCGGGCGGAGCGCAGGTCTCGCCGGCGCCGCAGCCCATGTTCGTGTCCACGTCGCACGGGCTGCACACACCGAGCTCTGCCAGGCCCATGATGTCGGCGGCCTCGCAGAAGTTCATGCAGGCGTCGTCCCCCGACCCCTCGAGGTCGCACGCCTCGCCGTCCGGGATCGTCCCGGGATCCACGCACGTCTTCTCACCTGCCAAGTCGGCCACGCTGACCGTCGGGTTGCAGACCTTGCCGGCGTCGCAGTCCGCGTCGGTCGCGCACTCGGAGCAGGTGCGGATCGTCAGCAGGCCGGTCACGTCCAGGATGAGGGCGCACTTGAGGCCCGCCTGGCACACGGAATCGGTCTCGCAGCCGGCGCCGAGTTCGCCCATGTTGCACTTCGACCCCTCCGGCGGCGAGGCCAGCGGATTCGGGATCGTGCACCCGCCGCTCTCACAGTCGGCGTCCGTCTTGCACTCGCCGCAGATCCCACCGAGCGCGGGGATCAGGAAGCACTTGCCGGACTCGCACTCCGTGTCATCCGCACAGGCCTCGCCGTTCGGCTTGGGCTCGCTCATGGTGGTGCCGGCGGTGGCCGCGGTGGTGCTCGAGGCGGTATCCATCGTCGTGGCGCCCGCCGAGGTGCTCGCGCCCTGGGTCTCGCTCGTGGACTCGGTGCCGCTGCCCGATCCACTCGAGGACGAGTCCCCCGAACAACCCGTCGTGGCGAGGGTGCAGGCGGCCAGGAAAGAAAGGAACTTCGAATGTGTCATGGTGGGAATCCTCCAGGCGCCCGAGGGTACCAGAACGAGCGCCCCGGCGGCGAAGATCCCGCGGTCCAGGTTGCGCCCTATGCGCAACCGTTGCGCACACCGCCGGGTGATGCCGACACGACGGCATCTTCGCCCTCGACCCGCACCCCGAGGGGCTCGAGGGCTTGCCCCAGGCACGGCCCCGCGTCGCACCGGCCCGTTGCCGGCTCGAAGGTGGCGCCGTGGGTGTGGCAGTAGATCCGGCCGAGCTTCGCGCTGAAGAACGCCCCGGTGCCCATGTCGAGATCGACGCCCAGGTGCGGGCAGCGGTTGCGATACGCCACCAGCCGCCCGCCGGCGCGCAGGACGAACCCCTCCCGCAGCTCGCCGGCTTCGACGTAGGCGAAGGTCCGGGCCTCGCCCTCGCCCAGGCGCGCGGCTTTGGGCACCCGCACCGGCACGGCTACGCCCCCTCCGTCCTGGCCTTCGTAAGATCCTTCGTCAGGTTCTTCTGGTGCGCCTCCAGGGTGCCCCCGCCGATCTCGAGCAGCTTCGCGTCCCGCCACAGCCGCTCGACCGGATACTCGCGGCAGTAGCCGGCGCCGCCCATCACCTGCATGGCGAAGTCCGCCACCTCCTTGCCCACGGGCGCCGCAAAGAGCTTGGCCGCGTCCGACCCGATCCGGTTGCGCAGGTTCGGGCCGACGGCGCGCGCGACCGCGTATACCAGGCACTTGGCCGCCTCCTTCCTGGCGTAGCCCTCCCCGATGTAGCGCTGGATCTGCCCGAAGCGGTGGATGGGCTGCCCGAAGGCCTTCCGCTCGGAGGCGTAGTCCACCATGATCTCCACGCACCGCTCGGCGATCCCCACGCTCATGGCCGCGAGCGCAAGACGCTCGATCTCCAGGTTGCGCATCATGTGGACGAGCCCGTCGCCCTCGCGCCCGAGCAGGTTCTCCCGGGGCACCCGGCAGTCCTCGAAGATCAGCTCGGCCATCGTCGAGCCGCGCATCCCGAGCTTGTCGATGTGGTTCGAGGTGGAGAAGCCCGGACAGTCCCGGTCCACCACGAAGGCGGTGATCCGGCCGTCGAGCTTGGCATAGACCAGAAAGCACGTCCCTTCGCAGGCGTTCGTGATGTACGTCTTCGTCCCGTTCAAGACGTAGCCCCCGTCCGCCCGCACCGCCGTGGTCGTCATGCCGAGCACGTCCGTGCCCGCGCCGGGCTCGGTCATGCCCATCCCGCCGATCCACTCGCCGGAGATCACCTTGGACAGGTACTTGGCGCGCTGCGCCGGGTTCGAGCAGTGGTAGAAGTTGTTGACGAACAACATGCTGTGAGCGAGGTACGCCAGGGTAAAGCCCGGGTCGTACTTCGACAGCTCGTGGTGCACGATGACCGCCGCCACGGCGTCCATGCCGGCGCCGCCGTCCGCCTCGGGCACGGTGATCCCGAGCAGGCCCAGCTCGCCGAGCTTGCGGAACAACGGCACGTTGAGCACGCCCTTTTCGTCGAACTCGGCCGCCTGCGGTGCGACCTCGCGGCGGGCGAACTGGGCCACCATCTGCCGCAGCATGCGGTGCTCCTCGGTGGGGTCGAACAGGTCTTCGTAGGCGGGGGCGCTCGTCATGGGCCCCGAGGGTGCCACAACCGGCCCCGCGCTCGCAGCCGCCGCCCCGGCGGCAGCTGCACGCCCGCCACCGGGGCCGCCGCTTACGGATCGACGCAGAAGCGAAAGACCACCGAGTCGGTGACCGTCGTTTCCGTGTCCGAGGCGACCTCCACGTCGAACGTGATCTCCCACAGGCCGGCCATCATGAGGTTGACCGGGTCGAAGATCCACGTGCCCGCCGCATCCTGCGCCCTGGAGACCTCCACCGGCACGGGCGTGCCGTGGCCGTGGTCGGGCATGAACGGTGTCACGGTGAACGTCGCGTCCTGGACCGCCACACCGGTGCCCTCGAGCTCGGCCGTCAGGACCCACCGGTTGTCCCCCTTGCGCGGCGGAGCCGGCATCGCGTCCACGAACGTAAGCCGCACGTTGCCCTGCTCGCCCACGCGCGAAAGCCCCACCGCGTAGTCGTCCCCGCGGTCGTCATTCGCGCACGGGTCTTCGACCATGCCGGTCGTCGAGTCCCCGCCGTCCCCGCCCGTGTCGCAGGCCAGGGCCGGGCACAGGGAAACAGCCAGGAGGGTGGAGACCAGAAAGCTTCGCGGGATGGCCATCACGGCCCCAAGATAGCCACGACGGTCGCGCCCCGCACCCCGTGCGACGATCCGCCGCAGGCCGCCGCCGCCGCGGCCCCAAGCGCCGCGGCCGGCTGGCACCATGCCCCCGGTGGCCGGCCTGCCCGTCCGCGAACTGCTCCTCGCCCGCCTCGCCATGGTCGCGTTCGTCTTCGCGTGGGCGGCGGTGCCGTCGATCGGCGATCCGAGCGGCGCGGCGACCGCAGCCTGGCCCGCCGCCGCCGCGGTCGGCGCCGCCTGGCTCGCAGCGTGCCTGCCGCTGTTGCGGGCTTCGGGCCGCGGCCTCGCGCCCGCGCCGAGGGCCGGACGTCACCTGCTGTGGGACGTGGCCGCCCTGTCGGCGTTGTTGTCGGTCTTCGGCGGCGCCACGAACCCCTTTACGGCCCTGTATTTCGTGCCGGTCGCCCTCGCCACGCACCTTTCACCGCGCTGGACCGCCGCCGTCGCGGCCGCCGCCGTCGCGGGCTTCGGGGTGCTGCTCGCCCTGTCCACGCCGATGGCCGCCCGCGACGACACGATGACGCACCACCTGCGGGGCATGGCGCTCGCCTTCGCCTGCGCGGGATCCCTCGTCGCGGTGTTCATGCACCGGATCGCCGTGGCCCTGGCCCGGCAGCGCGAGCGCCTGCGCGTCCTCGAGCGCGCCCACCTCGAGGACCGCCACGCCGCAGCCCTCGGCACCCTCGCCGCCGGCGCCGCCCACGAGCTGTCCACCCCGCTGGGCACCATCGAGCTGCTCGCCTCGGACCTCGCCGACATGGCGCCGGCCGACCGCGACGAGGCCATCGCCACGATCCGCGCGCAGGTCCGGCGCTGCCGCCGGATCGTCGAGGACATGGCGAGCCCGGAGCTGGTGATCACGGGCACCCGCGACGAGGTCGCGCCGTTTCGGCCCCCGGACCTCGCGCCGGCCCTCCAGGAGCTCGCCCCCCCCGGCGTCGTGGAGGTCACGATCACGCCCGCCGCGAAGGATGCCCGCATCGTGCAGCCGATCCGCATCGTGACCCGCCAGTTGCGCGAGCTCGTCGAAAACGCCCTGCGAGCCCTGCCGCAGCCCCCGCCGCCGCGGGGCGTGCGCGTGCGGCTCGACGTCGCCGACGACCGCTTCGTCGCCACCGTCGCCGACCGCGGCCACGGCATGCGCGACGAGGACCTCGCCCACGCCTTCGACCCCTTCTTCCACCGGCGTCCCGACGGCAGCGGCACGGGGCTCGGCCTCTTTCTCATCCGGGCGCAGCTTCGCCGCATGGGCGGTTCGATCGCCTTGTCCCCGAACCCGGGCGGTGGCACCCTGGTCGAGGTGACCTGGCCGGCCCGTCCCGATCACGACCCTGCACCATGATCGAGGACCGGCACCGCTACCTGGTCGTGGACGACGACCTGGCCTTCGCCAAGGCCCTGGCGGGGGCCCTGCGAAGACGCGGCGACGTGGCCTTCATCGCCAACGACCTGCGCTCGGCCCTGGCCGAGGCCACGGCCCACCACCCCTCCCGGGCCGTCGTGGACCTGCGCCTCGGGGGCGAGAACGGGCTGGAGGTCGTGCGGGCGCTCGCGGAACGTTTCCCGCGCCTGGCCGTCGTGGTGCTGACGGGCTACGGCAGCATCCCGACGGCCGTCGAGGCCATGCGCCTGGGCGCGGTCAACTACCTGACCAAGCCCGCCTCGGCCGAGGCGATCCAGGCCGCCTTCGAGCCGTCCGGTACGCCCGCGCCGCCCCCCACCACGCCGCCGACCCTCGAGGAGCTCGAATGGGACCACATCCAGCGTGTGCTGGCCGAGACCGGCCACAACGTCTCCGAGACGGCTCGACGCCTCGGCATGCACCGGCGCACGCTCCAGCGCAAGCTCGCACGCAAGCGAAGCGGAGAGAACCCGCGGTGACCCGACGCCCCCTCCTCGCGTGCCTCCTGGCGGCCTCGTGCACGGCCGGCGGGGGTCCCGCGGCCGGCACGTGGCCCGACGGCGGCCTGCTTACGTGCGCGCAGCCGCCCTGCACGTTCCTGTTCGCCGCCCTGTCCCTCGACGACCGGCTCGAAGTCTTCTCGCTCGACGACGGCCCGGCCTACCGGGGGAGCGTGGATCTCGACCTCGACCCGAACCCCGGCGGCGACTACGGCGACGACCGGCTCGACGAACCCTACGAAACGGCGGTCCTCGGTCCCGACCTGCTCGTCCCGATTGGACATTATCCGGCGCGCGACCGCGGGTCGCTGCTGTGGCTCCCGCTTTCGACCCTCGCGGACCACGACATCGGGGCGACCGTGCCGAAGGAGGCCTTCTTCGACGGCGCGGCCGCGGTCGGCGGGGCCCGGCTCGTGGACGCGGGGGCCCAGGAGGCGATCTTCGTGGCGCGGGCCGGCGCGGGCGCCTTCGTGACCGCCGTCGAGAACGACCTGTTCGCGCCCGAGGACACCTGGACGCACCCCGGCTCCGTGCAGTTCGTAGACGGCGGCGCCGCGGGCGTGCCGCGGCCCCTCGACGACCTGCCCGAGGGAGCCTGCGACGCCGCGGGCGAGGTGGTCGTGCTGCCCGGCGGACGGCTCGCCGTGGCCTGCGACGGTAACGAGGCCGTGGCCTTCTACGCCGTGGACGGGGCCACGATCTCGCCCGTGGCCCTGTGCGATCTGCCGCCGGTGTCGAACGCCCGCGTACGTGCCGTCGCCGCCGCGGGGGACTTCGTGGTCGTGGCCGAGTCCCCCGTCACCGCCAGCGCGGACCCGGCGCGGCTGTGGCGGCTCGACGAAGGCTGTGCGCTCGGCGACGTGGCCGAGATTGCCCCCGGCGCCGCCGGGACGCTCACGGACCTGGTGGCCGTGGGCGACGCGGTGCTGGTGGCGGGCACCCTCGGCCGCCGGGGGATCCACCCCGTGCGCACCGGCGGCGAGGCGCTGGAGGCGTGCCCGCAGCTTTCCGGCCTCGAGGACCTGTTCACGGGGGCGGACGGACGCGACCTCGAGCCCGTGGCCCTCGCGGCCACGGCGGACGGCGGACGGCTCGTCGTGGGAACGGGGCCCTTCCTGCCCGCCCCGGACGACCCGGGCTACGGCAAGCTCGCCCTGGTGGACCTGGCACCCGGCGCCTGCGGCCCGGAGGTCGTCGCCGTCTCGGACCTGACCGACGGCGCGACGGGGCACGCGCCGGCCGTCGCCGCGGGCGCCGGCGAGACGTACCGCCGGATGCCCGGCCCCCTCACGATCCACCGCGTCCGCGCCGAAGACCTCGCACCGCTGGACTGAGCGAGCCGGTGCGGCCGCAAGGCCCCGGCACCGTCCCAGCCCCCGCAAACCCACCGGGCCCCGCGCCGCCACGGCGCGGGGCTGCGGCCACAGGGCCCGCGAGCCCATGCCGAAACCCACGGGGCCCATGCCGAGACCCGCGGGCACGTGCCGAACCCCGCGGGCGCCGCAGGCGCGAAGCCATCGCCGCGTGGCCGGCGGGCGGGACCGGTTCACGGGCTCGCAGCGGGCGAACGGCGGCCCGGACCGTCATCCATGTGCGCCGCCGCTCGTCCCCGCAGTGCCCGTGTTCGTCCCGGCGGATCCGTGCGTCCCGCTGCCGTGCGTCCCGCTGCCGTGCGTCCCGCTGCCGTGCGTCCCGCCGCCGTGCGTCCCGCTGCCGTGCGTCCCGCTGCCGTGCGTCCCGTGCGATTCGTGTCCGCCGGAGATGGCCGGCGCGTCATTGCACGCTTTCAGACACATGTCGTAGTCCTTCAGGCAGTCGCCGCCGTCGTGGGCGTTCTCGTGGCAGCCGTTGATCACCGGGTCGCTGCCGTCGTCCTTGGTGTGGCACGCCTCGATGATGTTCTGGCAGGCTTCCTCGTTCGAAAGCCCGTTCGTGTCCCCGCCGTCGTCGGACTTGCAGGCAAGCGGCCACGATAGGATGGTCAGCGCGAGGATCGAAAAGAACCGTGGTGTGGTCATGATGCGTCGGTCTCCCGTTCGGTTGGCGGAGCCAATCTACGAGCCCCCCTCCCGGCCGCGAAGCGAAACGGCCCCATCGCGGCAAGTTGTCGCACCGGTCCGGAGCTGGGGCCCTACGGGCCCGTCGCCTCCACCGCGCCGTCCGTGTCCGTCTCGCCGAGGGCCTCGGCCATCTGCATCATCTCCTCCACCGACAGCACGCGGCCCCCACCGGGCGCGGGGCCGTCCGTCTCCCCGTCCGTCTCCCCGGCAAGTTGCATCATCTCCTCGACGGAGAGGACGCCGCCCTTCGGCTTGGGCGGCTCGATGGGGCCGGCGACGTCGTCGTCCCCGTCCTCCGCGTCCAGGTCGGCGAGGCCGGGCGCCGGGGCCGGCGGCGCATCCGGCAGCGTCACGTGGAACGGCTCGTCCCGCAGCAGCACCCGCACGGGCCCGAGCGCCACGGACGGCACGTACGTCACGATCGCGAGCCCCACCAGCATGATGCCGATGAACGGCACCACCGAACGGATGACCTCGCCCATCTTCTTCTCGAAGACGGCCGACGACACGAACAGGTTGAGACCGATGGGCGGCGTAAGATACCCGATCTCCAGGTTCACGATGAAGATCACCCCCATGTGGACCGGATCGATCCCAAGGCCCGCCGCGATGGGGGTCAGCAGCGGCGCGAGGATGAGGATCGCCGACACCGAGTCCATCAGCGCCCCCACCCCCAGCAGGAACACGTTGACCACCAGCAAGAACCCCACCGCCGAAAGGTCCATGGAACGGATCCACGCCACGGCGCGGTCCGGCACCTGCTCGTCCACGAGGAAGTGGTTCAAACCGAACGCCAGCGCCATGATGATGAGGAGCGTTCCCATCATCACGGCCGAGTCGGCCAGGATCCGCGGCAGGTCGCGCCAGGAGAGCTCGCGATGGATGAAAAGCTCCACGAAGACGGCGTACACCACGGACACCGCCGCGGCCTCGGTGGGGGTGAACAGGCCGCTGTAGATCCCCCCGAGGATCACGACGGGGAGCATCAACGCCCAGAAGCCGTCCCGCAGCCGCGCGAGCACGAGCCCGAGGTCGAACCGCCCGCGATCGAGCCCCTGCCGCCAGGCCGTCCACGCCCCGTAGGCCGCGAGCAGACCGCCGATGAGCAGGCCCGGCAACACGCCGGCCAGGAACAGCTCGCCCACGTCGAGCGGCCGCGGCCCGGAGGCGGCGAGCGCGTAGAGGATCATGGGGATCGACGGCGGGATGAGGATCCCCAGCGACCCGGCCGTGGTCACCAGGCCCAGGGCGAACGGCTCGCGGTAGCGCTCCGAGCACAGCGCGGGAAACATGATCGAGCCGATGGCGATGACCGTCACGGGGCTGCTGCCGGAGATCGCGGCGAAGAACACGCACGCACCCACGGAGGCCACGGCCAACCCGCCGGGGATCGGGGCCACGAGCGCCCGTGTGAAGGCGATGAGCCGGTTGGCGATGTCGCCCGCCGACATGATCGCCCCCGACACCACGAAGAACGGGATCGCCAGCAGCACGTTCGCCTTCGTGAGGTTCGCGATGACCGCGGGGAAGACGTCCATGGCCTGCTCGACGCCGTCGCCGTAGAGCACGAACGCGGCCGTGGCGAGCATGCCGATGAGCAGGAACAGCGGCGCCCCGACGACCACGAGGGCTACCAGCAGCAAGGCGATCCAAAGGCCGCCGCCCGGCACGGCCGCGGCGTCGGCCGCCATCGCCGTCGCCGGCGCGAGCGCCGCCGCGGCCGCCATCCGCGCCACGTCCCCCGCGCGTGACGAGACCGCGCGCCCGGCCTTCACGCGCCCCCTCCCCCCGCCGAAGCCTTGCGGCCGGCCACCAGGTCGGCCACGGCGTCGCGGGTGCGGAGGGTGCCGCGGGCCGCCTGCACCGCGCGCCCGGCAAACCGCGCCGCCATCACGAAGAAGGCGATCGGCAGCACCAAGAAGCCCACCCACCGCGGCACCTCGGTGCCCAGGAACATGCCACCGCGGTGCTCCGTGGCGACCCACTCCTCGAAGTGGAAGACCATGTACTTCCACGACGCGACCACCAGGAAGGCGCAGAAGGCGGCGGTCCCCAGGTACCGCACCACGGCGACGGGCCGGCGGGCGGCCTCCGGCAACGCCCGCTCCGCGGCCTCGACGCGAAGATGCTTGTCCTCGTAGGTGCACATGGACGCCCCCAGGAAGCCCACCCACAACAGCAGGACCAGGGCGAACGGCTGCGACCAGATGAAGCCGTTGGGAAAGAGCGCCACGATCGCGCGCACCCCCGCGTAGGCCGCCAGGGTGATCCCCGCCGCCACCGCAAGGGCCCGGCCTGCCGGGATCGGACGGTCGGCCTTGCGGCTGCGCAGGGCGAACGCGAACACGAGCCACCAGAAGGCAAAGCCCAGGAGGAGGGCGACGGTCCGGGTCGAGTCGGCGATCGCGTCGCCGCCGCCCCAGGCGCGGTGCACGAGCCGCACGAGCAGGCCGTCGGGGTCCGCCGCGGTGCGGTGCAGGACGTCCAGGAAGACGACCGCGCTCATCACCACGAGGCCCGCCACGACGAGGCTCCGCTCCGCGCGGTACACGGCTCGGTCGAGGCGCGTAAGAAACGCTGTCACGGAGCGCATCCTACCGGAAAAACGGCCGGCGGCGACGGCCCCGACGGTGACCCGGGGCGCGCCGCGGATCGGCCGCAGGGCTTGGGCGCCGCCGCGGACGCCCCTGCCCCGACGAACGGCGCCCCGTCAAAGAGCCTTGCGGATCTTGTCGAGCAGCCGCTTGCCGGCCGAGCCCGTCTTGCGCGCGAACTCGTCGTGCACCTTGCGCGTGGCCTGGCGCATCGCCGCACGCTCGGCGGCCGTGGGCTCGTAGACGGCGATCCCGGCGTTCGTGAAGTTCTGCACCAGCATCTTGCGGATCGCCCGCACGCCGCGGCGCCCCTTCTTGGACTCGGCCGCCGGGTCGCCGAGCACGACCTGCTGCAGGTCGGCGGGCAGCTTCTCCCACCACTTGCGCGAGATCACCACCAGCCCCGGCTGGTAGCTGTGCCGGGTGAGCGTAAAGTTGTTGATCCCCTGGTACCAGGAGGCGGCGAAGGTGAACAGCGGCGTGTTGTCGAAGCCGTCCACCACGCCGGTCTGCAGCGCCGAGAGCACCTCCGTGACGGGGATCGGGACGGGGGAGGCGCCCAGCGCCCGCCAGGTGGCAAGGTGCACGTCCGACTCCATCGAGCGCATCTTCTTGCCGGCGAGATCCTTCGGGCCGTGGACCGGTCCGAAGTTCGTGCCGATGGAGCGCCAGCCGTTCTCCGAGTAGAAGGCCAGCTTGTAGCCGCGATCCCAAAGCAGCTTCTCCAGGTCCTGCCGGATCACGTGGTCGAGCACGTGGTCGGCCTGGGCGACCCGGTCGAACAGAAACGGCAGCTCCACCACCGCAAGCTCCGGCACCGCCGAGGCGAGCGCCGCCGCCGTCCCCCCGAAGACCTGGATCGCCCCACGCTTGGTCGCCTCGGCGGTGGCGATCTCGTCGCCCAGGGCGCCGCCCAGGTACGCCTTGACCTTGATCCGGCCGCCGCTGTCGTTCTGGATCCGCTTCTTGAGCGCCCGCAGGTGCTTGGCCCACGGCGTGCCAGCCGGCGCCACGCTCGCCACCTTCATGGTGAATTCCGCCTCGGCCTTGGCGAAGCGGGGCACGAGGAACACACCGGCCGAGCCGGCGACGAAGGAGCGGCGGGAGAGCTTCGAGCGCGTGTTCATGGGGTCGGTCTCCTGGGTCCAAGGGAAAAGACGGCGTGGCCGTCCGGCACGGTTGGACGCGGGCGGGCGCTGGAGCATTCAATCGCCCCCCATGGCCCGCGCCAAGTGCGCTAGAAGAGCTCGTCCTTTTGCGCCATGAGCTCCTTGGCCTTTTGCTTCTCGACGAGGGTCTCGGGGACGAGCTCGGGAATGATGTCGTCGGGGGCCGCGAGCACCTCGCCGAGCAGGCGGTCGAACTCGTCCTCGTCCTGCAGCTTGACCGCGAGCTCCTGGGCCCACAGCACCTTCGTCCCGAGGTAGCGCGGCTCGAGGGCGAGCGACTTCTCGAAGAACTCGCGCGACTTGTTGAGGTCGCCGCCGGCGAAGCTCGGCGCCACGGCGTAGTAGGCGCCGAAGTAGCGGTACGGGCCCGCATAGTAGTACTCCGGGTCGAGGGCCAGGCACCGGTCCATCGTGGCCTTGACGTTGTCCTTCTGGCCGAGCAAGACGGCAAACCCCTTCTTCTTGGCCCACTTGCCCAGCGCCGAGGCGTACCAGTACATCGCCGGCACGCCCTCCTTGGGCACCACCGTGACCGCCTCGTGCAGCTTGGCGCCGCCTTCGAGCTTCTTGGCGAAGGCCGGACTCGCGGCCGCGATCGCGCACTCGCCCCAGGAGACCCCCTTGTCCATGGTGGCGAGGTAGGCCTTGGCGTCCGCCCGCAGGTAGCCGTCGGCCAGGAAGTAGTGGGCCCGTGTGAGCTTGACCAGCAGGTCCACGTTGCCGGTCTCGATCTTGGCCGCCTCCTCCCAGGCCGCAATGGCCTTGCGGATCGCGTCCGGGCTGGTGCGCTCGGCCCAGGCTGCGTCGCCCTGGGCGACGAGATCGGCCACCTGCTTGGCCGTGGCCTCGTCGAGGGTACCCGCCGGATCGTAGCACTTTCGCACCGCCGCCGAGCCGCCGGCCTCGGGAGACGCCGACGGCTGCGGGGCGCCCTCCCAGGCCGCCTTGCGGCCGGCGCAACCGCACAGGATCGAAGCTGCGACGAGGGGCACGGATGCACGAAGGAGAAGAGAACGAGATCGGTTCGACATGCGAAAGGCGTCCTTGAAAAAAACGGATGGCGCGCTGCAATCGGCGCAAACAGCGCAGCTGGCCGGATTGCTACCACGGGACCGCAAGCGGCGTCAAACCGCGCGGGCCCGCTCGCCCTTTACGCCCCGTGCGTTCTCTGGCCTGCTTGCGCCCGACCGCGTGCTCGCACGACTTCGTACCCGCCTGGCCGCGGCCCCGCCGGCCGCGCTCGTCCCGTTCGCGATCGTCTCGTCCTTTACGACGTACTTTTGCATGTACGCCTTCCGCAAGCCCATCGCGGCGGCGGTGTTCGAGGGCGCGCAGGTGGGCGGGTTCGACCTCAAGATCGCGGTGCTTTCGAGCCAACTCGTTGGCTACGCGACGGCCAAGTTTCTCGGCATCCGGGTGCTGTCGGAGCTTGCGCCCGTACGACGGACCGCCGCCCTGCTGTCGGTCGTGCTCGCCGCCGAGGGCTTCCTGGTGCTGTTCGCCCTGGCCGGGCCGTGGCTGCGCCTGGCCGCCATGTTCGGCAACGGCCTTTGTCTCGGCGGGGTGTGGGGGCTCGTGTACGGCTATCTGGAGGGCCGGCGCACCTCCGAGATCCTGGGCGCGGGCCTCAGTGGTTCCTATATCGTCGCAAGCGGCGTGGTCAAGACCGTCGGCCGCGCCCTCGTGCTGGCCGGGGTGCCCGAGGCGTGGATGCCCGCGCTGACGGGCCTTTGCTTCCTGCCGCTGTTCCTGGCGGGCGTGGCCGGACTGGCCGCCCTGCCGCCGCCGTCCCATCACGACGAGGCCGAGCGCACCGCCCGCCGCCCCATGCGCGCGGGCGCCCGCCGGGCCTTCGTACGGCGACACGCCGTGGCGCTCGCCGCGCTCACGACCCTCTACGTCCTGCTGACCGCCTACCGCGACATCCGCGACAACTTCGCCGTGGAGATCTGGAACGCGCTGGGCTGGGCCGACCGCCCCCGGATCCTCACGGTCTCGGAGATCCCCATCGCCGTCGTCGTCCTGGCCGCCCTCGCCGCCCTGGTCCGCGTCCGCGACAACCGCACGGCGCTGTTGGCCGTCCACGGGCTCATGGCCGCCGGCACGGCGCTCGTGGCCGGCGCGACCCTCGCCTTCGACCTGGGGCTCGTCCCCGGCTCGGCGTTCATGATCCTGGTCGGGCTCGGCCTGTACCTGGCGTACGTGCCCTACGGATGCGTCCTGTTCGACCGTATGATCGCGGCCACGGGCACGGTCGGCACCGCGGTGTTCATGATCTACGTGACGGACGCCGCCGGCTACGCCGGCTCGATCCTGCTGCTGCTCGGCAAGCAGACCTTCGGGCCCTCGACGCCGTGGCTATCCTTCTTCCGCACCCTGTCCTACGCCACGGGCCTTGCCTGCACGGGCCTGTTCGCGGTCAGCGCGGCGGCCCTGGCGCGGCGGCGCCCCCCGGCCCCGTGATAGGCTCGCCCCGCCGCGGGTGGTTTCCTTCGCCCTTCGCCTCGCCCATGCGCCCTCGTTTCGGTCGCCGATCCGTCCACCTGCTCGTCGGGTTCGTCCTCCCCGCGGCCCTGTGCGCCTTCTACATGGCGCGCGTTTGGCCGTTTACGGTGGACGACGCCTACATCTCCTATCGTTACGCCCGCAACCTCGCCCGCGGCCTGGGCCTCGTCTACAACCCCGGCGAGCGCGTCGAGGGCTACACGAACTTCCTGTGGACCGTCGTGCTCGCCGGGGGGATCCGTCTCGGGATCGACCCGAACCTCCTGGCCAAGATCCTCGGCGCCGCCTCGGCGCTTGCGGCGATGGCGGGCGCCTTCGCCCTGGAGCGCCGACTCGTGCCCCTGCGTCGCACCCCGCCGCTCGCCCCTTGGTTTCTCGCCACGTCGGGGCCGTTGACCGGCTACGCGGTCTTCGGCCTCGAGACCGCCGCCTTCGCCGCCAGCTGCGTGTGGGGGTTCGTCCTCGTCGCGCGGGAGGAAGCGGCCGGGCGCCCCGTGTGGCCCTCGGCCCTCGTCTTCGCCGCCGCCACCGGCCTGCGCCCCGAAGGCCCGCTGTTCTTCGGGTTCGCCCTGCTCGCGACCGGCCGCGGTTTGCTCTCGCGCCGAACCCTCGTTCGGATCGCCGTGTTCACGGCGCCGGTCGCCGCCCACCTTGCGTTCCGTCGCGCCTACTACGGGCTGTGGGTGCCGTTTACCTTCGTCGCCAAGACCGGCGACGTGCGGGCGCAGATCGCCGGCGGCACCGCCTACCTGCGCGGCTACCTCGAACACGCGGGCCCCGTGTGGGCGCTGCTGCCGGTCGCGCTCGTCTTCTTCGCCCTGCGGCGGGTCGCCCTCGGCGTGGCGGCCGGACTCGCCGTGGCCACCTTCGCCGCCTACGTGGTCCTGGTCGGCGGCGACTGGATGAAGTTCTTCCGCTTCTTCGTGCCCATCGAGCCGATCGGCTTCGCCCTGTGCGGCGCGACGCTGCGGGCGGCCCTCGACCACCGGCGCCTGCCCGTACGGCTCGCGGCCGGTGCGCTCCTAGCCGCCGCCCTGTGGCAACGCCCCGCGAAACTGCGCACCGCCCACCGCGTCTTCATGGTGGACGAGCGCCTGTTCTGGCGCAACGCCGCCGGGCAGACCGCCGACTGGTTGCTGCGCCACCGGCGGGGTACGGTGGGGATCGGCGACCTCGGCTACGTCGGCTACGCGACCGACTACCCGATCCTCGACCTCTTGGGCCTGGTGGACCCGGTGATCGGCCGGCTGCCCGGGGGCTACACGCGCAAGCTGGGCCCGGGCTTTACGGACCGGATCTTCGACGTGATGCCGCGCTACCTCGTCTTCATCCTCGAAAGCGGTTGCGGCAAGGCCCACATGGCCGGCTCGAAGCGGATCTTCCACGACCCGCGCTTCGCTCCGAACTATGCCCTCGCGCACGAGCTGGCCGTCGGCGCCCGCGTATCCTGGTGCATCTTCGAGCGCCGCACGCGGCCGGCCGCCGGCGACCGCCCGGTCCGCCACCCCCGGCTTCGGACCGGCGCGCTCACACCGGGCGATACAGGATGAACGTACAGTCGTCCGTCTTCGACGGCTCGCCCGGGGCCGGCGCCACCATGCGGCCCCGCACCTTCCGCGCCAGGGTCGCGGCCGCCTCGTCGAGCGCCCCGGTGCGGACCGTCTCGATGACCTCGTCCACACGCAGGTTGTCCCACAGCCCGTCCGTCCCGAGAACGAGGGTGTCGCGGGGGGATAGCGGCGTCCCCACCGTCAGCTCCATGCGCAGGGTCGGTTCGCCGATCATGTTCGAGACAAAGTGCCGCGCCTCGTGGTGCATCGCGTCTTCCTCGTCGAGCAGCCCCGATTCCACCGCGTACCCCACCGGCGAGTGCGGCACCGAGCGCAGCTTGATCTTGCCGCGCTGGCCGACGACCACCAGCATCGAGTCACCGACGCTCATGGTCGTGACCGTCGCCCCGTCCACGACAGCCGCGAGCAGGGTCGTCGCCGCGCCGGTCCCGAGGGCCGACACCGCCCGGTTGGCGGCGCGGGCCGCCGCCAGCAACGCCTGCGCGCCGTCGGCCGCCGATGCCGCCCCCTCCGCCAGCGCCTCCAGCGAAAGGCGCGCCGCGCGCTCCCCCGTCGGCCCACCCCCGTATCCGTCGGCCACGGCCAGCACCGTCACCGCGCCGCCGTCGAGGGCGACGGCCGCGTCCTCGTTGACGCCGTCCGCCGCGGGCGAGCGCACGGAGATCAGCACCGCCACGCCCGCGGCGGTCTCGACGCGCCGCGGCTCGTCGCGGTCCACCTCGAACAGCCCACACAGGACGGGAAGCGCGCTGTGCTCGCCGGGCACGCCGTACGTTACCTGGTGTTGCGTTTCGTCGGCAAGGCCGAGCCGCAAAAGGCGCAGTGGGACCAAAAGCCGGCGACCACGCTCGACCCGCATCGCCGGCACTGTCCGCCGACACCGGGGATCTTCCACCGCCGTCGCACCTTCGTCCGGCACCACGGGCAATACCGGCTGAAGGGGATGAGCACCTTGCGCGTGCACCGAGCCGAGGTGCATCGAGCGGCGTAGCGGCGATCCGTGTACGTCCGACCGCTCGCGGGCCCGACCGCCGCGCCGTAGCAGTGCGCGCAGTACTTCCAGTCGAGCTTGACGCCCCGCCCGCAGCGCTCACACCGGCGGGGCATGGTCGTCGGGCCGTCGTAGAACGGACGCGCCTGGCCACAGAACGGGCAATGGGTCATGCGCTCGTCGAACGGCTCGCCGCAGGCGGGGCAGTCGTCGTCGTGACGCAACCAGTCCGACACGAGGCGCCGGTACTGTCGCGCCCGCACGCGTCGCCAGTCCCGGCCGACCGCCACGCCGTTGCCGCCGGCGGCGCGCATTGTTGGCTTCGTGCGGGCCGTCACCTTGCGGCGCGCCGCCCGAAAGGCCCGCAACATCGCCCCCGCGTCCCGGTACCTGCGGCGCGGGTCCACTTCGAGCGCCCGGCGCAGCACCTCCGTCACCTCGGCCCCGATCTTCCGCAGGCGCCGATGCCCCGGCAGCGGCCAGGCGAGCGGCCACTGCGGCAACACCCCCGTGAACATACGATAGAGCACCATGCCGGCCGCGAACACGTCGGAGCGCGGCGACGGACGGCCCATCGCCTGTTCGGGTGCCATGTACCCCACGGTGCCCGTGCCCGACGCCTGCAGCGTGCGCGTGCCCACCTTCGCGATACCGAAGTCCGCGATCTTGGCGGTGCCGTCGTCGAACAGCAGGATGTTGTCGGGTTTTATGTCACAGTGGATGATGCCGTGCTCGTGGGCGCAGGCGAGCCCCGCCAGGATCTGATCGGCCAGCTCCAGGGCGCGCCGCACCCCGAGCCGGCGGGCCAGCCGATGTTCCAGCGTCTCGACCCCGAGGGGGTAGGCGATGACCAGGCGCCCTTCGAGGACGTCGGCGTTCTTGAGCGGCAGGACGTTCGGGTGGTCGAGAACGGCCGCCAGCCGGATCTCCCGCCGGACCTCCTCGAGCACCGCGGGTGAGAGCGCCTCGGCCGAGGGGATCTTCAGCGCCACGCGCAGCCCCTCGATGGTGTCCGTCGCCTCGTACACGTCGGCGTAGCCGCCCCGACCGATCCGGCGGACGATGCGGTACTTGCCGAGGCGTTGCCGGGGGCGAACGACGGGGGCGCTCATCGCAGCACCTGCCACGCTGTCACGGAGCGCGCGGCGCCGCAAGGGCCGGCCGGCGCCCGAAGCGGCGGGCCGTCCCGCCCCCCGGTTGCGCGGGGGCCGCCCAGGCGGGTAGGAAGGCGAACCGATGCCGCTGCCCGCCGGAGACCACTTCCTCGCCCCGAACGTCGCCGTGCACGTCTTCGAGGCCGACCGCCCGGGGCCCACGGCCCTCGTGCAGGCGGCGATCCACGGCGACGAGGTGGCCGGCGCCCACGCCCTGTTCGAGATGCTCGAGGCCGGCCTGCGACCGCGGGCCGGGCGCCTGCTCGTCGTGCCGGTCATGAACCCCCCGGCCTTCCGGGCGCGAAGCCGCACGGCGCCCGGCGGGCTGGACCTCAACCGCTGCTTCCCCGGCGATGCGGCGGGGGCGGCCCGCGAGGCGCGGCTCGCCCGGCGGTTCATGGACCTGGTGCTCGACGAGCGCCCGGCCCTCGTCGCGACGCTCCACGAAAGCCGCAAGCGCTACGACCCGGCCGTCACGCCCTCCTTCGGGCAGACCCTCGTCTACGGCGTCGAGCCGGTCCCGCCGATCGTGCCCGCCACCATCGAGCGCCTCAACCGGACCCTGCGCGATCCGTCCGAGCGCTGGGCGCCTCTCTACTACCCGGTGCCGACCTCCTCGACGGAGGTCATCGTCGAGGCCACCGGCTGCGTGGGGCTTTGCGTCGAGACCTGGATGGGGTTTTGCGAGGCCCGCCGCGTCGAGATGCAGCGCCAGGTGGTGGAACTGCTGCTCGAAGGGGCCGGCCTGGGCTTTGCGTACGCCGGCGCGCCGCCGTAGGCACCGCTCGCGGGGTCAGGACGCCGACGCGGCGCCGTCGGCCGAGGCGGCCCAGGCGGAGATGAGCTCCCCTTCGTCCACGATCCGGGAGTGATAGTGGCCCCAGAGGTCGCTGACGTAGATCGCGCTGCCGCGGTCGAGCCGGTCGGTCAGGTACAGGGCGTAGTACTCGGCGTCCTCCCCCTCGACCACGCGGCCGACCTTGGGCAACGGCCGGCCGGACGTGGGGCAGAACAGCTCGCACTTGGTCCCGTCCTCGAGGACGAGGTCGGTCACCTTGCGACGATCTCCGTGGATCGGGGACAGGTGCACCAGCCCCTCCTGCTCGTTTGCGCGCACGCCGACCGTGACCGCCGGGTAGCCGTCGAAGGTCACGTCGGAGATCCCCACCAGCGGGGCACCGGTGGGCCCGAACGCCTTGCGCACGACGATGAGCACGCCGTCGGGCGAGGTCACCGGACCGTCCGCGGACGCGCCCGGCGCGCGGTGGACGGTCACGTGATCGAGGTCGATGTCGTCGCGTGCCATGGCGGGACGATACCCCCAATTGCCGCCCCGAAGCACGCGCCGTCAAGGCCCATCTTCGGCCGCGCGCGGCTGGGCCCGGAAGACGCGGCCCAGGCGGTGTCTCGCGTGCTAGAGTGGATCCATGGCCCGGCTGCTCTCCGCTCCCTGGATCGTGCTCACGCTGGCGCTCGGCCTCACGACCGCGTGCCGGCGGACGAACCCGGCGTTCCAGGCGAACGGGACGGGCACCGCCGGGGGCGGGTCCGGGTCGTCGGCCACCGCCGCGGCCACGTCCACCGCCACCGCCGGCAGCGCATCGGCGGGCGGGAGCACGACCGGCACGGCCGAGTGCGGCGACGGCGTTCGCCAGTCGCCCGAGGAATGTGACGGTGCCGACCTCGGCGGCGTGACCTGTCTGGGACAGGGCTTTTCGGGTGGCTCCGTCGCGTGCCGCGACGACTGCACCCTCGATTTCGGGGGGTGCACCGGCTCCGGGTGCGGCGACGGGGTGATCGACCCGGGCGAGGCCTGCGACGACCAGGATCTCGGGGGCGCAAGCTGCGGCGACGTGGGCAAGCAGGCCGGCCAGCCGACCTGCACCCTCACCTGCCAGATTGACTACGGCGGCTGCTACACCTGCGGCGACGACGTGGCCGAGGGGCCGGAGGTCTGCGACGGCGACGACGTGGGCGGCAAGACGTGCGACAGCTTCGCCCAGGAGGGCTACCACGGCCCGGAACCGGTCGCCTGCATGCCCGACTGCAAGGCCTTCGACTTCTCCGACTGCTCGCTGTGCGGGAACGACATCAAGGAGGACGACGAGGTGTGCGACGGCCAGGACCTCGACGGGCTGGCCTGCCCCGACGTGGGGAACTATGACGCGGGCGACCTGGCCTGCGAGGACGACTGTAGTGCGTTCAACATCTCGAGCTGCACCTCGTGCGGCGACGGAGCCATCGAGGGCACGGAGGCGTGCGAGCCGGGCCTCGACCCGCCGAAGACCTGCAAGGACCTGGGGTTCGACATGGCAAAGCCGGCGCCCGACGGCGGAGTCGCCTGCAACGACGACTGCACGTTCGACACGAGCGGTTGCTGCAACGGTCTCAACAAGCCGTGCAACACCGACGACAATTGCTGCATGGGTTTCGTCTGCAACGCGAACCTGGGGGCGTGCGCGCCTTCCATCTGCAAGGTCTCGGGCGCTTTGTGCAACTTCCCCGTCGAGTGCTGCAGTGAAAAATGCAACAGCGGCGCGTGCATGTAGGCCGCCCCTACCCTGCGGGCTCGTCGTCCATCCGGCCCATGTGGCGGATGTCCTTGCCCTTGACCATGAAGACCACGAGCTCGGCGAGGTTCGTGCAGTGGTCGGCCATGCGTTCGAGCCACTTGGCCACCGACTGCACGTGGATCCCGCGCTCGACGGCCGTCGAATCGGCCATCATGATCGCCAGCACGTCGCGGAAGACCTTGGTGTAGAGGTCGTCCACCTCGTTGTCACGCTCGATCACCCGCTGGGCCTGCTCGGCGTCCGACTGCACGAAGGCGTCGATGGCGTCGCGCACCATGGAACGGACCACGTCGCCCATGCGGACGATGTCGTCCCACGGCGTAAGCTGCGGCATCGCGGCCAGCTCGACGGCGCGCTCGCAAATGTTGACGGCCAGGTCCCCGATGCGTTCGAGGTCCGTGACCATCTTGAGCGCCAGCGTGATGAACCGCAGGTCGGAGGCCATGGGCTGGCGCTTGGCGAGGATCACGAGGCACAGCTCGTCCGTCTCGACCTCCAGGCGATTGACACGGTGGTCCGCCTCGATGGTGCGCCGGGCCAGCGGCACGTCCCGCTCCACCAGCGCCCGGATCGAAAGACCGATCATCTCCTCCACCCGGCCCGCCATGATGACGAGCCGCTCGCGCAGAAGCTGGAGCTGTTGCTCGTACTCGCGGTCGGTGTGGGTCTTGGGCATCCCGATGGCTCCTGACGTTGCTAGCCGAACTTGCCGGTGATGTAGTCCTCGGTCCGCGGATCCTTCGGCGCCGTGAAGATCCGGTTCGTCTCGCCCATCTCGACGAGTTCCCCGGAGAGAAAGAACGCCGTGGTGTCGGACACCCGGGCCGCCTGTTGCATGTTGTGCGTGACGATGGCGATCGTGTAGCGCTCGCACAGTTCGTGGATGAGGTCTTCGATACGCGCCGTGGCGATCGGATCGAGCGCCGAGCAGGGCTCGTCCATCAAGAGCACCTCGGGCTCCACGGCGATGGCCCGCGCGATGCACAAACGCTGCTGCTGCCCACCGGACAGCCCCGTGCCGGGCAGATGGAGCCGGTCCTTGACCTCGTCCCACAGCGCCGCTCCGCGCAGGGCCCTCTCCACGATCTCCTCGCGGCGGGCCTTGTCGAGCCGGCGCGTGAGCAACAGCCCCGCCAGCACGTTCTGCTCGATGGTCATGTTGGGAAACGGATTCGGCTTCTGGAACACCATGCCGACCCGGCGGCGCAGCAGCACCGGGTCGATGTCGGGCCCGTAGACGTCCGTGCCGTCGAGCAGGATCCGCCCCGCCATGCGCGCGCCCGGGACGTGCTCGTGCATCCGGTTGAGGCAACGGATGAACGTGGACTTTCCACATCCCGACGGCCCGATGATGGCGGTGACCCGGTTTTCGAGGATCTCCATGTCGATGCCGTGGAGCACCTCGTGGTCCGAAAACCACGCGCGCAACCCCGACACGGTCACCTTGGCCCGCGCCGCGCCCGGTGAGGGCTCGGCGGCGCCGTTGGGGCGGTCGGGGCTGGGGCGGGTCGAGGTCTGCATGGCGGCTACCATCGTCATGGCTTTCTGGCGTCGAGGCGGTGGCGCAGGAGGACGGCCGCCGCGTTCAGCACGAGCATCGTCGCGAGCAGCACGATGATACCGGCGGCCGCGTTCTTCAAGAACGCTTCCTGCGGCCGCGAGACCCAGTTGTAGATCTGGATCGGCAGCGCCGTAAAGGGTGCGTCGAGGGCGTCGGGCACGAACGTGACGTAGGACAGCGCCCCCACCACGATGAGCGGCGCCGTCTCCCCGATGGCGCGGGAGATCGCGAGGATCGCGCCGGTCAGGATGCCCGGCAGAGCCATGGGCAGCACCACGTGCCGCAGCGTCTGGAACGTCGTGGCGCCCAGGGCGTAGCTCGCCTCGCGCAGGCCGTCGGGCACGGTGCGAAGGGCCTCCCGGGAGGCCAGGATCACGATGGGCAGCACGAGCAGTGCGAGGGTCGCGGCGCCGGCGATGACGCTGCGCCCCAGCCCCAGGGTGCGGACGAAGATCCCAAGCCCCAGCAAGCCGTAGAGCACCGACGGGACCCCCGCCAGGTTCGCGATGTTGATCTCGATGATCCGGGCGAGCCGCGACCGCCCCCCGTACTCCTCCAGGAACAGCGCCGCCCCCACCCCGATCGGCAGCGCGATGAGGGCAGTCGTGACGATGAGCCAAAGCGAACCGGCGACGGCCGGAAGGATCCCCGCCTGCTCGGCGTGCCGCGAAGGATAGCTCGCAAGGAACGACCACGACAGGCGGTCGATCCCATCGACGAGCGTGTCCCCGACGAGCCAGGCGAGCACGCCGAGGGGCCCGGCGGTCGCGGCGAGGCACACGAGACGGAACAGGCGCTCGGACGGGCGGCGGCGGGCGGACATGGTTCGTCTACTCGGCGAGCGTAAGGCGCCTGCGCAGCTTGTGGCTCAGGTAGTTCATCGCGAAGGTCAGCACGAACAATACGCTGCCCACGGCGAAGATCGTCCGGTACTCGAGGGTCCCCGTGGGGGTGTCCCCCATGCTGATCTGCACGATGTAGGCGGTCATGGTCTCGATGGGGACGCGCGGATCCAGGGTGAAGCGGGCCTGCTGGCCGGCCGCGATGGCGACGATCATCGTCTCGCCGATGGCCCGCGACAGCGCCAGGATGACACTCGCGACGATCCCCGAGCTGGCCGCCGGCAATACCACGCGGAAGATCGTCGCAAGCTCCGTGGCCCCGAGCGCATACGCCCCCTCCCGCAGGGTCGCCGGCACGGCCGCGATGGCGTCTTCGGACAGGGAGGACACCATCGGCAGGATCATGATCCCCATGACGATCCCCGGTGACAGCGCGTTGAACCCAGCCATGTCTGGAATCCACGCCTGCAGCACGGGCGTGACCACCACCAGGGCGAAGTAGCCGTAGACGATGGTGGGCACCCCCGCGAGGATCTCGAGGCCGGGTTTGAGGACCGCCCGCAGGCGCCTGGGCGCGAACTCGCTCATGTAGATGGCCGACAACAGGCCCAGGGGGACGGCCGTGGCGATCGCCACGGACGAGGTCAGCGCCGTGCCGGCCACGAGCGGCCAGATGCCGAAGTGCTTGTCCGCGAACAGGGGCGTCCACTGCGTGTCGAGCAAGAACTCCGACAGCGAGACCTCCGTGAAGAAGGCGACGGTCTCCGAGGCGAGCACGTAGAGGATCCCAACCGTCGTGACGATCGAGACGAGGGCGCACGAAAGCAGCGCCGCGTACACGGCCCGCTCGAACCCGGTGCTCGCGGTCGTTCGGTTCATGGCATCGTCCGCCCTCTTTGCATCGCCCGGTCAGCCGGCGAGAAGCGCCTCGATGGACACGCCCACCTTCGAGCCCTTCCCTCCGAAGATCGAGCCCGTCACCTTGTCGGCAAAGCGCTTCTTTGCCAGGGTGTACGCCTTGTCGGGCAGGGGGATGTAGCCCACCTCGGCCGCCAGCTTCGCGGCGTTGGCAAGGTAGAAGTCCACGAACGACCCGACCTCCGGTCGGCCGGCGGCCTTCTTCGACACATAGATGAAGATCGGGCGCGAAAGCGGCTGGTACGTGCCGTTCGACACGGTCTCGGCCGATGGGGCGATCGGTCCCGCGCCGTTGGCGTCGTTGCCGTCGTCGATGGGGACGAGCTTGAGCTTGTCCTTGTTCTCCACGTAGTAGGCGAACCCCATGAAGCCGAGCGCCAGGGGGTCGGTGGAGATCCCCTGCACGAGCACGTTGTCGTCCTCGCTCGACGTGTAGTCGCCGCGGCTCGCGTGCTCCTTGCCGACGACGGCCTTCGTGAAGTAGTCGTACGTCCCCGAGTCCACGCCGGGTCCGAACAGGTGGATCTCCTTGTCGGGCCAGCCCGCCCGGATCTGGCTCCACTTCGTGATCGTCCCCTGGGCCTCGGGCGCCCACAGCTTCTTGAGCTCCTCGACGGTCATCGCCTCCACCCAGTCGTTCTTCGGGTGCACGAGGACGGCGAGGCCATCGTAGGCCACGGGCAGCTCGACGTACTCGACCCCGTTCTTCCGGCACAGTTCCACCTCGCTCGGCTTGATCGGCCGCGAGGCACCGGTCACCGCCACCTCCCCCTGGCAGAACTTCTTGAAACCGCCGCCGGTGCCCGACACGCCGATGGTCACGCGGTGCTTGCTGGTCTTCTGGAATTCCTCGGCGACGGCCTCGGTGATCGGGAACACGGTACTCGAACCGTCCACCGTGACGGTCCCCTCGGCCGCCTCCGCGGGTGCACCGGCCCCCTTCGCCGAGGGACCGCCGCCGGCTTCTGCCGCCGCCTTGTGCTTGCTGCCGCAGCCGGCGAGCACGACGGCCAGGGCGAGGAACGTGGTGTGGGAACGCGCGTGGATCTTCATGGGAAACGGAGCCTCCGTAGCGTGGTGGGTTCGTTGCCCCCGCCTTGTGACCGACGAAGGTGACAGACGCGTGACAACCGCGAAACAACCGCATGCGCGGTATGCGCCCGATGCCCGCCGAGCCGCCACGGCCGAAGACGGCGCGCCCGGCCCGAACCCGGCCGGCGTGCGCGGGCACCGGGACGCCGTGCGAGTACGGCACCCCGCGACGGCGGGTGGAACCGGCGCGATCCCTTCACGATTCCGAGCCACCCTCCCGAAACCGGTACCCCACCCCCCGAACGGTCTCCACCGCGGCGCCCGCCGGGCCGAGCTTCTGTCGCAGGCGCTTGACGTGGGTGTCCACCGTGCGCGTGGTCACGTCCGCGTCGATCCCCCACACGTCCCGCAGCAGCATCTCGCGCGTCTGCACGCGCCCCCTGCGCTCCATCAAGGTGACCAGGAGACGAAACTCCAGGGCCGTCAACGTGACCTGCACGCCGTCCACCGTCACCTCGTGCGCGTCCACGTCCACGACGATGGGGCCGCTTGCGAGCGCCTTCGCGGGGGCCGGCGGCCGCTTCGTCCTGCGCAACAACGCCTCGATCCGCAGCAGCAGCTCCCGCATGGAGAAGGGCTTGGTCACGTAGTCGTCGGCCCCGGCCTCGAACCCGAGCACCCGATCGAACTCCTCGGAACGGGCGGTGAGCATCACGACCCCGCAGTCGGCGGTGCGCCGGTCCGCGCGCAGCCGGCGGCAGACCTCCACCCCGGACAGGTCGGGGAGCATCACGTCGAGCACGACCACGTCGGGAACCGGCGCGGTGGCGACGGCGGCGAGGGCCTCGGCGCCGGTGCCCGCCTCGGTGACCTGGTAGCCGGCCCGCCGCACCGCGAACGCCACCGACGCCCGCAGGTCGGCCTCGTCTTCGACGAGCAGGACGCGCCGTGCCACGGCGGAGCCTTACCACACCGGCAGCCGGCGGCGCACCGAAGGGTGTGCGCCCGGCCGCCGCCGTCAGCTCCGAAGGCGACCCAAGGTGACGAGATCCGGCCCGACCGTCCGTTCCCACGCGCGGAGCAGATCGGCCAGGCGCGCCCCGGCGGGACCGCCGCGCTGGTCGGCGCGGAACCCGAAGCCCAGGTGTCCGCCCAGCCGCCCGGCCCACACGGCCGTCCCTGGGATCACGATCGGGCCCCGCCGGGGGTCGTCGCGCAGCTCGAGTTCGAGGTGCGTGCCCACCGGCACCGGGGTCGCGGTCTCCACGAACGCGCCGCCCGGGCTGAGCGTGCGGCACACGCCGTGACTGGGACGGATCCCGTGCAGCCACCGCGCGGGCACGTCCACGGGGATCCGCCGATACCGCCGCGGCACGCCGCGCCGCGCCCCCCGCAGGACGTCGAGCAAGAACGAAAGCCGCGGGGCGTCCACGGGGGCGACCTCGATCCGCACCCACGATCGGCGCGCGCCGTGGTCCGGCTCGATCGCCAGCACGACGCCGTCGAATCCGATCTCGTCCTCCATCGGGCCGAGCGTCACCTCGACCATCACGGCGTCCCCCACGGTGACGCGGTCCCGCGTGGGCACCTCGATGCGGTAGGCCCCCGACACGAGCCGGGTGACGTGGCGCAGGTCCGCGGCCCGCAGCCGCAGCACCCGCAGGTCGCTGCGCCCCGGCATCCGCGGCAGATGCTTGGTGCTCGGCCCGCTCGGCATCCCGCGGGCACTGTAGCACGCGCGCATCCGCCCGTGCCCCGGCGGGACGCCGGCCGGGCCCGCGGCCGGGCCCCGGGCCGACCCACACCCCGCCGGGACGCACGAGCCGCCCACGGGACCGGCGGCGGCCGCAGCGCACCCCCGCCGGCGGCGGAGGGACCCGCGGCGCCGTCGCCCGATCCCGCACCACCGGGCCGACGCCCGGCCCGGCCCGGCGACGGGCCGTTCACCGGCGGGACGGGGCGCGGCACACGGGGGCGGATCGGTCCACGGCCGCGGGACGGGTCCGCCGGGGTCGGCACGGCGCGTGAATCCACCCCGTGGCATGAAACATGCCCCCACGGTCCTCGTGTCCTTCGTGTCGGCCTGTACGTTCACCGCCCCCGGACCGGCGGGGTTCGCCGGTCCCGACGTCGCCGCGACGACCGCGATCTCGGACGAAACCGGCCCCCCGCCCGATCCCGCGACCACCGGCGGCGCTTCGTCCGGCGGCGGCGCCTCCGCCGGCGCCCCTTCGCCGCCCCGTTTCGATCTGGGCGGCGGCGTGGACGTCCCCGAGGTGGCCCCGTGCCCCGGCATCGACGTGCTGTTCGTCATCGACGACTCGTACAGCATGGCCGACGAGCAGGCGAACCTCATCGCCAGCTTCCCCGGCTTCTCCGACGGTCTGTTGGCGCTGGTGGACGGCGGCCTCGACGTCCACGTCGGCGTGGTGACGACCGACGCCTACGCCTTCAACGAAGCGGGCTGCACGATGGTCGGCGCCCTGACGACCAAGACCGGCGGCGCAGGGTCGAGCAACGCCATGTGTGCGCCGTTTTCCGAGGGGCGCTACCTCACCGGGGCCGACGACCTCGTGGCGGACTTCGCCTGCGCCGCGCAGGTGGGCACCGAGGGCGACCCGAAGGAGCGGCCGGTGCTCGCCGCCCTCGAAGCCCTCGCCCCGGCGAATCTCGCCGAGAACGGCTGCAACGCGGGGTTTCGCCGCGCCGACGCCGTGCTCGTGACGGTGATCGTCACGGACGAAGACGATCTCGAAGACACCCCGGGCACCCCCGGCGACTGGTACGAGGACCTGGTGGCGCGCGCCGGCGGCGACCCGGCCCGGGTGATCGTCCTGTCCCTCGTGGGGCACCCGAAGCCGAACCTGTGCCCGCCGTTTCAGTGGAACGGCAGCGAGGGCGCCCAGATCGCGAGCCAGATCATCGCGTTCACGGATCTGTTCGGGCCCAACGGGATGGTCGGCGACGTGTGCGCCCCCGACTACGCGCCGTTCTTCGACGAGGCCCTGTCCCTCATCGAGACCACGTGCGACGCGCTACCGGCGGGGTGAGCCCGCCTCGCCGGCCGCCTCCTCGCGCAGGCGCGGCGGGGTGAACGCCTCGGGCCGACGCGCCGTCTTGTCGGCGTAGAAGGCCCGGATCTTCTCCATGTCGGCCGCGCGGTCGCCGGTGACCTCGACCCACGGCCCGATCCCTCCCTCCTTGCGGGCGTAGTCCAGGTAGCCCAACGCGATCGGCACCCCGGCGGCCCGCGCGATCTCGTAGAAGCCGCTCTTCCAATAGGGGGCCTTGCCGCGGGTCCCCTCCGGCGCGACCGCCAGGATCATGTTCGGGTCGCGCTCGAACGCCCGGGCGAGTTGCTCGACGGCGCCGTGGCGCGCCCTGCGGTCCACCGGGATCCCCCCCACCGCACGCATCAACCAGCCCAAGGGCGGCCGAAACAGGGTGTGCTTGCCCACCCAGTGCACCTCGATCCCCAGCTCGGCGGCGACGAGCAGCATGTACAAGAGGTCCCAGTTGCTCGTGTGAGGCGCCGCGATGAGGACGACGCCGCGGTCGGGCGCCGTGCCGGCGGCGCGCCAGCCGACCAGCCGAAGACCCGCTCGTCCGAGCAGGCGCAGGAGCTTCGAGCCCACGCGAAAGGCCATGATGCCCAACGCTACGCGAAGCCGGCCGCGTCGTCGAACGGGGCGAGCGCCCGCAGCACGGCGTCGAGGGCGGCCCCGACGCCCGGGGCGGCGCCGCGGATCGTCACCTCCGCAAGCTCCGGCCGCAGGCGCCGGCGCAGGGGCTCGAGGTCCACCCGGGCCCCGGGCGAGGTCGCCGCCGCCCGCGCGAGGGCCCGGCAGGAGGCGCGCAGGCCGACGAGCGCATCGAGGCACTCGCCCAGGGTGCGCCCGCGCGCGTCGAGCGTCGCAGCGGCCCGTCGGGGCGGCGAATCGGGGGGAAGGCTCCGGCGAAGGTGCCGCGCCAGCGCACGCTGGATCGAGCGGATCGCCCGGCGTTTGGCCGCGGCCGTCGCACCCGCCACGTGCGGCGTGGCAGCCGCGAGCGCCGGACGGCAGGCCGCGAGAAGGCGGCGCGGGACCCGCGGCTCCCCGGGCCACACGTCCACCACGAGACGAAGCCCCCGGTCCACCGCCGCGGCGAGGTCCACCACTCCGGCGCGGCTCGTCTGCACGAGGGCCGCCCCGGGTTGCATCCGTCCGAGGGCCACCCGGTCCAGCAGGCCCACCGTGCGGTGTCGGCCGGCTCTCGTGCGGGGCACGTGCACGGTGACCACCCGGGCGCGCGCCAGCAGGTCGGGCAAGGGGAGCAGGGGGACCGCGCGGGCGAGGCTCTCGGCGTGGGCGCCGCCACCGAGGGCGGCCCGGCGCGCCCGCAGCTCCGCCAGAGGCGGGTCACACACGAGCGTTTGGTACCCGAGGACCGAAAACGCCGCGTGGACCCGACGTCCGACGTGTCCGAAGCCCACGATCCCCACGGGGCCCGGCGGCGGCACGGCGAGCACGCCCACCACGGCCGCCAGCACGTACTCCGCCACGGCCGCGGCGTTCGAGCCGAGCGCCGCGGCGAACGCGATCGCGCGCTCGGCCAGGGCCGCCCGGTCCACGTGATCCGTTCCCGACGTGGCGGTCCCCACGAACGAAAGCCGCGGCGCGGCGTCGATCAGGGCCCGGTCCACGCGGGTGACGCTGCGGACCACCAGCGCCTCGGCCCGCCGAAGGGCCGTCCGCGGCGGCGCGGGCCCCTCGAAGGGCTCGACGTCCCCCAGCGGCGCAAACAGGCGCCGGGCACCGGGCAGGCGGCCGTCCACCAGGATCCGCGGGCGCATCGGCCTGCCCGGGATCAGCCGCCCACGCCGAGCCCCACCGGGCACGAAACGCCCGTTCCGCCCAGGCCGCAGTAGCCGCCGGGATGCTTGGCGAGGTACTGCTGGTGCTCGGGCTCGGCGAAGTAGAAGACGGAAAGCGGCTCGACGGTCGTCGTGACGGGGCCGTATCCGGCCGCGGCGAGGCGCTCGGCGTAGGCCTCCTTCGAGGCGAGCGCCCGGGCGCGCTGGTCGTCGTCGGTCGCAAGGACGATCGAGCGGTACTGGGTGCCCACGTCGTTGCCCTGACGCATCCCCTGGGTCGGGTCGTGGTTCTCCCAGAACGCGGCCAGGAGCGCTTCGTAGGCGATCCGGGCCGGATCGAAGACGACGCGCACGACCTCCGCGTGCCCGGTCCGCCCGGTGCACACCTCGCGGTAGGTCGGGTTCTTCGTGTAGCCGCCGGCGTAGCCGACCGCCGTGCAGAAAACGCCCTCCATGGACCAAAAGAGCCGCTCGGCCCCCCAGAAGCAGCCCATCCCGAAGACCGCCACCGCGTGGCCGTCGGGCCAGGGCCCCTCCATGGGTGTGCCGAGCACGTGGTGGCGCGCCGGGACGGGCATGGGGGTGTCCCGGCCGGGCAGCGCCTGGTCGGGGGGGACGAGATGCGAGGGGGCGAGGGGCGCCATGGCCAAAGGATCCTAGCAAGCGGCGGTCTCGCCGGCCCGCCCGCACAGCCCGCAGCGCGCCAGCTCGGCGCGGGCGGCCGCCGCCCAGCCGCGGTTCGCCCGGGGGCTGGCCGGGCTCGGGTGCAGCACCGTGTGGATCGGTACGGGCCGGTCCGCCAGGATCCGGCGCAGGCGCCGCGTGGCGAACGCCCCGACGCCCACCACCGCGCGCGGCGCCAGCAGATCCACGGTCCGCCGGATCGCCTCGTCGCACGCCTCGAAGCAGGGCTCGGCGGCGGCCTTCGGCAACTTGTCGGGCGTGAGGTTGCGGCCGCCCTCGTCGAGGAACAGCAGCGGGCAGTAGTTGGCGACGAAGTACCGATCGAACAGGTCGTCCGGGTCCGGGAAGCAGGCGGCGGCGAGCCCCCAAAGGCGCCGGCCGCTGACCTCGGACCGCGGGCACTCGAACCCGAGGACGGGGCGCTTGGGATGCTCGCGGGCCGGCCGTCCGATCGTGCCCGAAAGCCCCAGGTAGTGCCGGACCGCCGCCACCTCCCCGAACGGCACGCCCGTTTGCGCCATGCCGAAGGGCCCGGGGTTCATCCCCACGAGCAACGCGACCCCTTGGCGGCCCCCGTACCGCCGCAGGTACGCCTCGTGGACGTCCCAGGCATAGACCAGCGGCGCGTAGACATACGCTACGTTTGGACCGAACGACCGAACCTTCGTCTCGTCGCGCAGGGTTCGTGCGACGGCCACGAGTTCGTCCGTGCGGGGGCGCGGCATCGGCGGCGGACGCTACCACGGCCCACCGGCGCGGCGCGCATTGCGCCGGACGCTCGCGCGTCCCCGCGCCGTCGGCCCGTACGATGGACGGCGGGCGGCGGGTTCGTGGGAGCCCGGGCGGCGCCCGTCCCAGGAACGTGGCGCGCGTGCGGGTGCGGGCGCAGGCTGGATTTACAAGAAAAGAAATCTTGGTAGGCTACGCAACGATTCCGAATGACGCTTCGATCCTCCCACGTCCGGCGGGTGCTCCTCGTGGACGACGAGGCGAGCATCCTGCTCGCGCTGCGCCGACTCCTCGGGAAGCGGTCCATCGAGGTGCTGGCCTCGCCGTCGGCCGCGGCGGCCCTCCAGATCCTCGACGCGAGCCCGTGCGACGTGGTGATCGCCGACTACCGGATGCCGGGCCACGACGGGCTGTCGTTCCTCCGGACGGTCGCCACCCGATTCCCCGCGACGCGCCGGATCCTCATGTCGGGCTATCGCGTCCCGGGGATCGAGCAGGCGCTGGCCGACGGCACGGTCCACCACTACGTGCAAAAGCCCATCGAGATGGGGGAGCTGCTGAGCCACCTGGGGATCCGGATCCACTTCGGCGACGACCGGTGATCCCCGATCCCCGCCGCTACGCGGGCGCCGCCCGCAGCACGATGCGGGTGATCTCCGCGGGGGCCCCCAGGCGGTTCGGCGGCCCCCAGTACCCCGACCCGCGGCTGACGTAGACCCACGCGGCGTCCACCCGGGCAAGCCCTGCCACGAAGGGCTGCACGAGTCCGACGAGCAGGTTCATGGGAAAGTACTGCCCCCCGTGCGTGTGGCCGCACAGCACGAGCCCGGCCCCCGCCCGGACACACGCACGGGCCGTCCTCGGCTGGTGGGCGAGCACGACGGCCGGGACGCCCTCGGGCGCCCCCGACAGCGCCCCGGCCGGGTCCGGCGCGTGGCCCGGGACGAACCGGTCGCCGCGGTGGTCGAAGACGCCGGCGATCACCAGCCCCCCGCGGTCGTGCGCCACGACGCGGTGCTCGTTTTGCAGCACGACGATCCCGAGCGTGCGCAGGTGGTCGCACCAGGCCGGCGCGTCCCAGTAGTACTCGTGGTTGCCCGTGACGAAGAAGACCCCGTCGGGCGCGTGCAACTCCCGCAGCGGCTCGACCTCGGCCGCAAGGTCGGGCACGAAGCCGTCCACCAGGTCGCCGGTGACCGCCACCAGATCCGGGGCGAGGGCACGGGCCCGATCGACGAGCCCTTGGAGATAGGCGCGCCCGATCGTGGGCCCGACGTGGACGTCCGAAAGCTGCACGATGGTGTAGCCGTCGAGGCCCGGGGCGAGCCCCGCGATGGGCACCTCGACGGTGACCGTGCGCGGCAGCCGGACCGCCTCGGCGTACCCGGCCACGGACAGCGCCCCCGCTCCGCCCATCAGCGCCGCGTCCACCCCGCGCTGCAAGAACGCGCGCCGGGAGGGATCCGCCGGCCGGGGGCGCCCGCCGGTCCGGTCCCGGCGCCGCGCCCACCGCACGAGCGCGGCCGCACCGTGCACCGCCGCGGCGCCCGCGAAGAAGATCGACAGCCAGCCCAGGATGGAAAAGCCCACGAGCGGCAGCCACCCGCGCCCGGCGGCGCCGCCGCGCCCGACCACCATGGTCACGATCGGCAGGGCGGCCGCGACGAGCACGACGGCCCGCAACCGGCGGCGCATCGGGGCCCGAAAGCCTCGAAAGCTCACCCGCGCCACACCGTAGGCCGCGAGCAGCCAAAGGCCGCCGACGACGACCCCGAACAGCACGAGGCGGGCGTGCATCCGGGTCCGACGCCCTCAGTCCAGGAAGAAGTCCGGCAGGAGATCCTGCGAGGGGTCCACCGCGTACTTCTGGAAGTCGGTCACGCCGGCCTCGCGCAGCACCTGCTCGTCCACGAAGAAGTTGCCCGTGGTGTCGCGCGCAGGGCGGGTGAGGATCGCGTGGGCCGCGTCGGCCATGATCTCGGGCGTACGGCAGCGCCGGATCGTGGCCTCGCCCCCGAGCAGGTTGCGGACCGCCGCCGTGGCGATGGCCGTCTTGGGCCACAGCGCGTTGACGGCGAGCCCCTTGTCGGCGAACTCGGCGGCCATGCCGAGCACGCACATGCTCATCCCGTACTTCGACATGGTGTAGGCCACGTGGCCCGCAAACCACTTGGGCTTCATCGAAAGCGGCGGGGAGAGGTTCAGGATGTGCGGGTTGTCGCGCACGAGCAGGTGCGGGATGCACAGCTTCGAGCACAGGAACGTGGCGCGCACGTTGACCTGGTGCATCAGGTCGAACTTCTTCATGGACGTGGCGAGCGTGCCCGTCAGGCTGATCGCGCTGGCGTTGTTGACCAGGACGTCGATCCCCCCGAAGGTCTCCACGGCGCGGTCCACGGCGGCGGCCACCTGATCCTCGAACCGCACGTCCGCCACCACCGGCAGCGCCCTGCCGCCGGCGGCCTCCACCTTCTCGGCGGCGGTGTAGATCGTGCCCGGCAGCTTCGGGTGCGGTTCCTTCGTCTTGGCGACGAGCACGACGTTCGCGCCGTCTTGCGCGCAGCGAACGGCGATCGCTTCGCCAATGCCCCGGCTCGCGCCGGTGATGAAGATCGTCTTGCCTGCGAGGTCGGCCACGTCCGGCACGATAGCCGGAAGGATGCGCCGCGCAAGGGGCGCGCCGACGCGGCGCCGCAGATTCCCAGGAACCGCGACCGCTGGAGCCCGGCGTCGGCGAAGCGGCCGGCGGGCTACTTCGCCTCCGGGGCGTGCTCGGCGAGGAAGGTGCGGACCTCGTCGCGCTCCTGTTGTGTGGCCTCCCCGGCGGCCTCGTAGGCGGCGAGCGCCTCGCGGGCCAACGACAGCGCCCGCGGCCGGTCGCGCCCCTTGCCCGCCGGCGCGGCCCACAGCGCCCGGGCGAGCACGAACCGGGCCTCGGCAAGGGCCTCGGCGGATACCGAGTCCTCACCGGCCGCTCGAATCGCCACCGCCCGCTCGGCGAGCGGCACGGCCTTCCCCGGCGCCCGGCGGGCCAGGGCGACCTCGGCGAGTCCCACGAGGGGTTGCGCCACACGCGGGTGCTCGGGCCTCAGCGGCGTCTCCCAGATGGCCAGCGCTCGCTCGTACAACACCCCCGCCTGCTCGTACTCGCCGCGGGCCTGGTGCACGTCGGCGAGGTGATCGAGGGGAATCGCGACGAGTGGATGCTCGGGGCCCAGCGACGTCTCCCAGATGGCCAGCGCTCGCTCGTACAACACCCGCGCCTGCTCGTACTGCCGGCCGGCGTTGTACACGTTGGCGAGGTTGTTGAGAGACGTCGCGACGAGCGGATGCTCGGGGCCCAGCGAGGTCTCCCAGATGGCCAGCACACGCTCGTGCAACACCCGGGCCTGCTCGTACTCGCCACGGGCCTCGTGCACGACGGCGAGGTCGTTGAGGATCTCTGCCACCTCCGGGTGCTCGAAACCAAGCGACGTCTCGCGAATCGAAAGCGCACGCTCGAGAAGGGCCAACGCCTGCGCAAATTCGCCGCGGGCCTCGTGCACGACGGCGAGTTGGGTGAACAAACCGGCGCGCCGCAGCCCATCCTCCGGCTCCCCGAGCCGGGCAAGCACCACCTGCGCGTGCCGCCCCCACCGAAGCCCCGCCGCGTGCTCGGCCCTGCGGTCCCCCACCGTGTGGACCAGGTTCGCCGCCGCCCGCGCCGCCGTCTCCCACGCCCCGTCCGCCGCCGACGAAAAGTACGCCGCCTCCAGCGACGCCTCCGCCTCGCCGTACTTGCCGGCCTCGTCGAGCAACGCCCCCTCCACCGCCCGCGCCCGCGCCACCAGCGGCGGCCACCCGAGATCCTGTGCCTCCGACCGTGCCCGCTGCGCCGCCGCGAGCCCCGCCTCGTACCGTCCCGATCGCGCCTTCGCGTCCGCCTCCGACAGCCCCCGCCGCACCTTCGCCAGCCGCGGCGCCTGCGCCGGGGCCGGCGGGTCTGGCAGGTGCGAAAGACGAGCCGCGTCCACGCACGGCGCCACCCGCGACAGATCCGACGCCGCCTGCACCGCCTTCTGCACCACCGTCCGCGCCTCCTCCTGCGACGGCGGCGGCGACGCCAGCTCCCGCGCCAGCGCGCCCAGCTCCAACCGGCGGTCCTCCAGGCACCACCGCGACCGCGCGTACAGCTTTGGCGTCCACCGCCGCTGCACCTCCGACGCCAGGCACGCCGCCACCCGCGCCGAACGCCACGCCTCCGCCTGCTCGGCCAGGTACCCCACCGCCCGCTCGGCCGCGTCCGCCGCGTACGGGATCCCCGTCCCCGCAAGTCCCGACCGCACCGACGCCGCCACCTCCTCGCTCCAGGCGTCCCCCAGTTCCTGCGCCGTCGCCTCGCACGCCG
>Ga0256839_1000554_pt1 | contig 48051 bp, 41 predicted proteins | sample 354166metaG_FD_185968 | JGI IMG/M metagenome (GOLD analysis project Ga0256839, IMG submission 185968) | Hydrothermal vent microbial communities from Mid Atlantic Ridge, Atlantic Ocean - 354-166 | ecosystem: Environmental > Aquatic > Marine > Hydrothermal vents | place: Atlantic Ocean: Mid... | reverse complement strand
GCTGTGCTCTTTTACACGAGGCTATGACAAGAAATGGTTGGATGATTCGAATCAGCTCAGAAGGGTTGGTTGAAGAAAAAGACGGGAAGAAATATTTCAACCGGGATAATTTTCTTCGCGAAATTAAAAGCTACATAAAAGAATATCGTCAATTAGTGTTGGGCTCAAAAGAACGGAAAGATGCTTTCATCCGTAAAATGAAATGTATATGTGATAATTCATAATACCTTTGCCAGCCATCTATGTATTATTTTTAACTAACTGGTGGGAGTTTCCCACCTGCAAAAATCAGAGCAATGACAGAAACAACTGAACTAAACTACGAAGGCATCGAACAACAGCCCCTCAGCATCTTTACTGAGAATGCCTATTTAAACTATTCCATGTACGTGATCATGGATCGTGCCTTGCCACATATCGGTGATGGCCTGAAGCCTGTACAGCGGCGTATCGTGTACGCCATGTCCGAGCTGGGTCTCAAAGCCGGGGCCAAGTATAAAAAATCCGCGCGTACTGTGGGTGATGTGCTGGGCAAGTTTCATCCCCATGGCGACTCAGCCTGTTACGAGGCCATGGTGTTGATGGCGCAACCGTTTTCCTATCGGTATCCGCTGGTGGACGGGCAGGGTAACTGGGGTGCGCCGGATGATCCCAAGTCGTTTGCGGCGATGCGTTATACAGAGTCGCGGCTGGCAAAGTATTCAGAGTTGCTGCTCAGCGAGGTGGGGCAGGGTACGGTGGACTGGGTACCCAACTTTGACGCGACCCTGGAAGAGCCGTCGGTATTGCCAGCACGAGTGCCGAATCTGTTATTGAACGGTACTACCGGTATTGCGGTGGGCATGGCAACGGATATTCCACCACACAATTTGCGCGAAGTGGTGAATGCTTGTGTGCATTTGCTGGATACGCCTAAAGCTACGTTGGCGGATATTTGCGAGCATGTGCAGGGGCCGGATTATCCCACCGATGCGGAAATTATCACGCCGCGCAATGAGTTGATTGCCATGTACGAAAAGGGCGGCGGTTCGGTGCGCATGCGCGCGGTGTGGGAGAAGGAAGATGGCGCGGTGGTGGTGACGGCATTGCCGCATCAGGTCTCCGGCAATAAAGTGCTGGAGCAAATCGCTGCACAAATGAACGCGAAAAAATTACCCATGGTGGAAGACTTGCGTGATGAATCCGATCACGAAAATCCTACCCGTTTGGTGATTGTGCCTCGCTCCAATCGTATCGATCTCAATGAATTGATGGCGCACTTGTTTGCGACAACGGATCTTGAGCGGACTTACCGCGTCAACATGAATATCATTGGTCTTGATGGCAGACCACAGGTGAAGGATTTACGCACGTTGCTCAAGGAGTGGCTGGTATTCCGTACCGACACCGTGCGTCGGCGGCTGGAATATCGTTTGGAAAAAGTGAAGCGTCGTTTGCATTTGCTGGACGGTTTACTGATTGCTTTTTTGAATCTCGATGAAGTGATTCATATTGTCCGCACCGAGGATGAGCCCAAGCCGCAATTAATGAAACGTTTCACGCTCTCTGACGAGCAGGCTGATTACATTCTCGATACCAAATTGCGGCAATTGGCTCGCCTGGAAGAAATGAAAATCCGTGCCGAGCAGGAGGAGCTGGCAGCGGAGCGTGACAAGCTGGAAAAAACTCTGGGTTCAAAAACGCGACTGAAAACTCTGGTGCGCAAAGAGCTGATGGCTGATGCCAGGGAATACGGTGATGATCGGCGTTCACCCATTGTTGAACGTGGTGCGGCGCAGGCGCTGGATGAAACGACATTGATCAGTGCTGAACCTGTCACTGTCGTGTTGTCGGAAAAGGGCTGGATCCGGGCGGCCAAAGGCCATGAGGTGGATGCCGCCGGACTGAATTACAAAGCGGGTGACGGCTTTAAGGCATCGGCCTGTGGGCGCAGTAATCAACAGGCCGTATTCCTTGATGCCAGTGGACGTTCATATTCCATTGCGGCGCACACATTGCCATCGGCGCGAGGGCAGGGTGAGCCGCTCACCGGACGTGTGACCCCGCCTGATGCTGTTGGTTTTGTTGATGTACTTGCGGGCAAAGGCAGTGATTTATATTTGTTGGCCAGTGATGCAGGTTATGGTTTTGTCACCCGGCTGGAAAATATGTACGCCAAAAACAAATCCGGCAAGGCTTTGCTGAAATTACCCAAGGGCGCGCGGGTGCTACCGGCATGCGCCATTAATGATATTGCCGGTGACCGTCTTGTGGCGGTGACCACAGAGGGGCGCATGCTGGTGATTTCATTGCAAGAGTTACCGGAAATGGCCAGAGGCAAAGGCAATAAGATTATCGGCATTCCCCCTGCGCGGGTGGCGAATCGTGAAGAGTATGTGGTGGGCGTTGCCGTTGTTTCTGCGGGTGACAGTCTGACCATTTATTCCGGTAAACGTCATTTGACGCTTAAGCCTAAGGATATTGAACACTACGAGGGTGAACGTGGTCGTCGTGGCTCAAAGTTGCCGCGTGGTTTTCAACGGGTGGACAATATTTCTGCCAGTGGTTCAGCAAATGCCGCAACCGGGGTGGTTGAAAAATAGTAATGCCAATTGATTTGCTGCAATGGTGGGATCGCTTGCCTTATGTGGGCACAAAGGGCGAAGCGGTTGCACCGCGTGTTATTCCACTAAAACTGGATGTGCCGACGTTGCGTGTGCGCAACCGGCACAAGCAGGAAAAGTTGCAGCCCCCTCCTGACAGCTGGAAAGATCTGAACAAGTATCCAACAGAATTGCTGCGCAAAATTGATGGTTATTTACAACGTGTTAATACAGAGAAAATGCGTAATAGCAAACGTATGGCCTGGATTGAGCATGCTTTGCAGTATGCCTGTCCAGCTATGCGCAAAATCTATTCTGAGCACTACAAGTCCGAAGCATTGCCGGAATCACATGCCAGACGTGAAGGATTGATGGCCGCAATTGCGGTGTGCAGCCAATTGGCGGTGGGTTATAAACGTCAGCTAAATGAGGATTTTGCCCTACCCGATGCCCGTTATGCCCGGGTGCGTCCCCGGGTGCGTCATCATGCCGTGCGTATTTTGGAATTACTGCGCATGGAGCAGCGTTTACGGGCCATGCGTTATCAAAAATTATCGGAAAAGAGCTGGCAGGATTGCCATCAGATATTTTTTGCCCTTTCCCAGTGCGAAGACATTGATGAACAACGGTTGTCGCTAAATTGCTTGCAGGTGTTGCTGGACAGTTCTGCTAATGAAAGCACACGCCGGATGCCGATAATGACATCATTAAACCTGGTGTATCTTTCTATCCAGTTTAATGGTTTGTTTAACATCAGTGCCTTGTTATGCCAAAAACTGCATGTGATAGATGCACAAATTGCAAGCGTCATCGACTCGATTACCATTATTCCTGATCATGGAAAAAAACTGGGGCGCGGTAAGTTGTTAATTTACCATGGGCAGGATTGTCCACCGTATTTTAAACGTCAGGATGAAATACAACGGAAAAAACAGCTTGCCTGGTTAAAAGCCCGTGGTGAATTTTGCATGGGCGAGGCACTTTCATCAGAATATAAGCTGAGGGCTGTCATTGTTGATATCGCGCCGCTGGATGCGATATTGATGAAAGAACATCAGCGATTGTTGGCGCGATTTGAGTCGCAGGATTTCATTGAGGACGTGAAAGCAAAAGGCGCAAAAAATAAATACAATACTGTTGCTGATCAGGATGATTTGGCCAATTTATTGACCATAGATGCCATGTGTGATGGTTTGCAATTGAAGCAGCGGAAGGAGGACAGAGAATATATTCTTGGCCAGAAAGTATTGTATGTGTACAACGGGTTTATGTCAGTTTACAAATTGCTGGTGGATATGGCGACAGAAAAAACCAACGAAAACTCCGAACTGGCAAGTGATAATGATTTGCGTGATGCATTGGCAGGTCGTTCGGCATTGATTGCTGCGGATTTGCAGGACAATGAGTTTGGTCAGTGGTTTGTGGTCGATAAAAGTAAGGGCGGGGTTCACATTAAAACACGAGAAAGTGAATTTACCACCGCCTTGTTTATTGGTCAGGTGGTGGCATTTGCTTATTCGCGTGAAGAGCTTGCCAGACCGGTGCTGGGTTATGTGGTACGCCTGCGCCGCAGTCTCAGTAAAGAAATCGAAGTGACTATTCGTATTTTGTCAAAAACCGTTGTCGCCACCGCCGTGCAAAATGATTTTTTAACTCAAAATGACATGGCTTTGCCTGCCATCGTGCTTGAGAATGACGACATGAGCGGGAGGCGTTTGATGTTACACCATAGCCACCGATTGTCATCGGGCACCCTGGTAAAGACTGAGCTGGATCAACAACAAACGGAAATTATTTCCGAGATGCTGAAAATTCAGCGGGAATTTGTAGTTTATTCGCTGCTGGAAAAATCGTAATCCAATGATGTTTCCGGTTGTTGCAAATAGAATCCCTGAATAAAATTGACTCCATGCTGCCACAATACAGCAAGACAGGCGGGGTCTTGCACATGCTCGGCAATGGTTAATATATTGTGGGCACGGCCAGCTTCGGCAACCTGCTGAATGATGCGTTGGCTTTCTTCACTGGCTGTATTGTTGATGTGGCTGCCATCAATTTTCAGGTATTTCAGTTTCAGGTGTTTCAGATAGGCAAGGTCGTCTGATTCCCTGCCTGCGTGGTCGAGCGCCATGTTGCAATGCAGTTGTGTGAGCCCGTCAGAGAAGATTTTGGCGGCTTTGATGTTTTCCATGGCCGTCTGCTCGCTGATTTCAAATACCAGGCTGTCGCCGTGTAAACGTGCCGCCTGTAATAATTTGCTGATCCACGCCAGCAGGCCCGGGTCGCGTAAAGAGTCGGCTGATATTTTAATAAAAAACTGGATTTCTTTGCCTACTTTGCGCTTGTCCAGAATGGCCTTGGCGGCACTTTTGATCACCCACTTATCAATTTCTTTCATAAGCCCGGCCTGTTTGGCCGTTTCAAGAAAATCACCGGGCATGATGATGCTGTTGTCCTGGTCTTGTAAACGCAACAAAACTTCGTAACGTTCACCCGGCTCAGCATGTAAGCTGACGATAGGCTGATAGTACAAGACGAAGCGATTGTTTTTGAGGGCAAGTTCCAGCAGTGTGGCGATACGTTTGTCGGCTTCCAGGCTGGCCAGGGCATCTTCTTCGGAAAAAATATGTATCTGATTGCCGCCTTTTTCCTTGGCGGTATTGCAAGCCATCTCTGTTTGAGATACCGCTTTTTTGGCATTGGCAGTGGTTTCGGTGATGGTTGAGATGCCAATACTGAAGGTTGTGGTGACGGCTTTTTCTTCTACCTCAAATATTTTTTCAGCCAATCCCCTGCACAATTTTTCAGCCAGTTTTTCAGCCAGTCGTTGTTGTTGGCCGGAAAGGATGACGGAAAAAATAGTGCCGGCATACCGGGCGATGTGGACGTTGTCTTCAGGGAGGATTTCCTGAATATATTGCGCAATGTCAGATAGCACCAGATCACTTTCAGCGATGCCAAGTGTGTCTTTGATGTTTTTGAAATTGTCCGGCTCGATATACAGCAGCGCAAATTTTTCTTCGTTTTTATTGGCCTGGTTGACTGCGTCCTGTACTTTCCCCATGAAATACTGGTTATTGTACAGCCCGGTCAACAAATCCTGCTGACGAAGTTGTTCGATCTCTTGTTCGAGTGCCTTGTCGTTGCTTTTGCGGTGAATCATTACCTGGGTGCAGGCTTCACCATCAATGCTGGCGCGTGAAAATTCCATGGTGGCGGCAAATACTTCTCCATCTTCACGCACGGCCTGATATTCGAGCGCACCTTCCGGTGGCTGGTCGTTATTGATGCCGCGTAATACGTCTTTGAAACCCTGTTGTTCGTCCGGGGTAATAAGGTCCATGATGGGGATGCTTCTCAGGTCTTCAATATCCTCATACCCGAAAATATCCTGATAGCTTTGGTTGGCGTAGATGTGCATGCCTTCATGGATGTAAGCTATGGGATCGCGAGAACTGTCGATCAACACGCGGTTACGTTTTTCACTTTCGTGATAGAGGCTTTTGCAACGGCGGTGTTCACGACGTTCACGAAGATTGTTGATTTCTCTTTCTATGATCAGCAGGAGATGTTCTCGTGCTTCGTCGGAAACAACATTGGTAGCACCTGCATTCAGCAGCTCAATCGTGGTGGCATTGTCAAGTTCGTGACCAAAAATAATGCTGGGAATATCATTGCCACTTTTTTTGATGATGGAAAGTGCCTGAGTGGCCGGAAAGGTGCTTGTTTGCTGGGCTGCAAGCAGCAAATCCCAGGTTTGGCTCTCCAGGGCTTCTTGCAGATCTTCTGCATCTTCAATGTATTTGTGACGAATAGCGTAACCCGCATTTCTTAATGTACTGACCAGTGCTTCTGCCTCGTTGGCAGATTCTTCCAGAATGAGAGGGCGGATGACATTTCCAGTATCCAAAAGAGGCTCCTAAAATTTAAAATTATTAGTATTGGGGCGACAGAATTAACCCGAGGTGTTTTGAATCAGGTTGTTTTTAAAGAAAAGATTGTTAAATCAGTGTCCATACGGCATCGAATTCGTCATCTGTCTCAGCATTGGTCGATGGTTTTGTTTTTTTCGGCACATTTTCAAGTACGATAAATTCAAACTGAGAGAATACACCAGTGGATTCCAGTTGTTTAGTGAGTTTGATGCGTGTGCGGCGTCCGTGGACGTTGGCAATCAGCAGGTCATCGGTTTGGTGCCAAGCATGTATGATCAGTGTGGCAGGTTGATCAATGCTGGACAATCGGGGTAATACCAAACTGCGCTGATATTTTTCAGCAGTATCGTCTTTAGTGATGGCAGAAAGCGCGATAGCGTCGGCACAGGGGGCCAGTTTCTGGATGCCCAGCTCAAGCCCGTTTTTCCAGTTTTTTATGCGACGGATAATGCCAATGCTGAGTTGTGTGCCGCTTGTGGCAATATTATCGCGGATGCCGACCAGTTCGCCGACCTGGACTTTTTGTGAATCTTTTCCATAAACCAGATAACCCAGCAGGCAGTAACCACCGGCACTTTCGTTGACCCCTTTGCAGGGTAGCGGAGTGTGTGCGTATAAAGAGCTTTTGTCCTGGGTTTCGTCTCCACTGGTTCCTAAAGTATGCTCGGGGTTGTTCGCCCGGTAGGTGAAATCCGGATCCCAGATGTCCGGCGTGTGGTCATCCAGATTGCTGATACCAAACACGGGGCTGCTGGTGTAGTGGGCAGGCTCGTCCAGCACAAAATCCTCGTCATCGTCTGTTGTTGAAACAGGATGGTCCGCCTGCAGGGCATCTGTTGCTGTGGGACAACTTGCTGTTGGGTCTTTCAACAGGGGGCGAATGACTTCATCGATGTAATGATGGGTTGCGCTCAAACCGAGAGTGATGGCAATTTCGTTGCTTTTTGAGGTGCGCGGGAACGTGCGGTGCGATTTTCCGCTCCAGGTGACGATCAGGCGTTTTTGCACATCGGGTGGAATTTTGGGGGCACCATCACCACCGGAGAGCATGGAGTTACTCATGGCCTGCACCAGTTCGCTGGTATCCACAGTACGGCAGAATGCGGGATTGACGGTGCCATCGTCCCGGAAATAACCGGGAGCGGCATCGCTGTTCATATTGATGTTAAAGGCGTAGTTATCATCCAGGATTTCACCGTAAGGGTGGATATGGGCATTGACCCCCCAGGTTTCCAGTGTCCGATACACAGCCTCAGTGACATGTTGACGCAAGCGGTAGGGGCCGACCAGGGCCAGCAGTAGAATTTGTTTGTAAATGTCAGCGATGCTGCTGTCCAGCACGGCCTCGGGGGCAACATGATCCTTGATCAGTGCGACGTGCAACTGGCGGTTCTCCGCATATAAATAAAGACGATGCACTTGCAGCCAGACATTTTCCGGGTGCTGGATATAAATCTGATACGAACACAGCAGCACATTACTGAGATAACGAATGGCACGATGCAGGCAGATACCCAGGGTTTTGTTGTTCAGGCGTGAAAAGGCCTTGCTGAGTTTGCTCTGAATGATGGCCTTATAGCCAATGGCCATTTCCGAGTTCAGTTGAATAGCCAGCTCGGCAATTTTTTGATTTTTGGGAGAAAGAGGCAGGTTTTGGCTGATGTAGTGTGTTTTTAACACCTCGGTAATCTGGTAAACCGGTTCGCGCAAAAGCTCCATGGATTTGTAGCGGTCATGTGCAGATATGCTCAGGCGGTTCATCTCACACAGTGTTGTATAAATAAGGCGTGCGCTTTCGCCGATGTTGGCCATTGGCAGCGAGGCGATCCAGGCCTCAACCTGTTTTGGGCGAGGGTTAAACGAACCCGAAGTGGGTTTGCTTTGCTCCGGGATGTTCAGTAATCCTTCAGACATGCTGTTTGCCACGCGTACTCCTACTTACTCATTTGGATCAGGTCAAACAATGGTATTGAATTCATCAGATATATTAAAAACAGCGTACCTGTGAGTTTCTCTGCTCAGAGAGTATACGATTCTGCGGCCAAAACGCCACACTGATGCACTTTTCAGCGGGTTTTGTGATTATCTCGGCAAAGAATAGACGTACTTTAGCTTGACAGGTAGGTAATATTCCCGGTAGCACGGGGTGCTTTCTGCTAAGTGAACGGGGCTGTTTTCCATTACAACGGACACCGCAAGTTAATCGTTGATGGGCGTTTTGTGGGCTTCTCCGGCGATTTCACGTACCAGCTGTGGCACCAGAAACCCGGGCAGCCGTCGGCGAATTTCATTCATCAGTGATATAGCCGTGGTTTCGGGCACGTCAAAATGTTCCGCACCCTGCACGCGGTCCAGAAGATGCAGATAGTAGGGCAGCACGCCGCTGGCAAATAAAGACTCATTGAGCCCGCACTGTGCGTTGACGCTGTCGTTCACATTTTTCAGCAACACCGCCTGGTTGAGCAGGGTAACGCCGATGCGGTGCAGCTTGTTGAGTGCGTGTTGTACGTCATTGCCCAGTTCGTTGGCATGGTTGCAATGGGTAACCAGCACAATCTGCCAGGGTAAATCGGACAGCCAGCGTAAAAAATGGTCATTAATGCGTTCGGGTAACACGATGGGCATGCGAGTATGAATGCGTAGTCGTCGCAGGTGAGGAATGTGGCGCAGGGCATTGCTGATTCCGCTCAGTCGTTTTGTACTGAGTGACAGCGGATCGCCGCCACTGAGAATGACCTCGGTGATTTCCGGGCGGGCTGCAATGTACTTGGCTGTTGCCGTCCATTGAGGGTCAGCAGGCCGGTTTTGTGTGTAGGGAAAGTGTTGTCGAAAGCAGTAGCGGCAGTGAACAGGGCAGGCACCTGTGGTGATTAACAGCACCCGGCCATGGTATTTGTGCAGCAGGCCAGGAAGAACTGTCGCAATGTGATCACCCACCGGGTCGAGCAGAAAATCAGGCTGTATGGCCGATTCCCGTTGACGTGGTAATACTTGCAGCAGCAAAGGGTCTGCGGGGTCTCCCGTGCGCATGCGTGCCACGTAATTACGCGGCACGCGCAGAGGGAAGGTGTGTTGCGGGCTGATGCCCCCGGGAATATCGTCAGCACTGAGTCCTACCGCAGCCAGCAACTCAAGCGGGTCTTTGATAGCACGGGCCAGTTCTTTTTGCCAAAGACTGTTTTCTGCGGATTCGTTGGCATCTGACTGACAAAGGCTGGCAGTAAGCGGTATCATGCGTCGTCTTCTGGAGATGAACTCTTCACGGAAAAAACAGGCATGTTCCCAGATTGAGGTAGAAATGGCTAATTACGCAACCAATGAATTTAAAAACGGCCTGAAAGTCATGGTCGATAACGACCCCTGCTCGATGATCGATGTCGATATGGTGAAGCCGGGCAAGGGTCAGGCTTTTACTCGCGTCAAACTGCGCAACCTGATTTCCGGGCGTGTGGTGGAACGCACCTACAAATCCGGCGAATCCCTGCCCGGGGCCGATGTGATGGATAGCGACATGCAGTACCTTTATAACGATGGTGAATTCTGGTATTTCATGCACCCCGAAACGTTTGAACAGGTAGCCGCTGATGCCGCCGCCGTGGGTGATCAGCACAAATGGCTGAAGGAACAGGACATGTGTGAAGTGACCACCTGGAATGAGCGGCCCATCGCTGTTACCACGCCCAATTTTGTTGAATTACGCATTACTGAAACCGATCCTGGCCTCAAGGGTGATACTGCCCAGGGCGGCATCAAGCCTGCAACACTGGAAACGGGGGCTGTGGTACGTGTGCCACTGTTTATCGAGACTGACGAAATGATTAAAGTCGATACGCGCAGTGGTGAATATGTGGGGCGGGTGAAAAGTTAACAACGGTCTTGCCAATAGCGGTGATTGGTTGGGCGGGTAATGACTGAGCAGGTGACTGACTGGCAACCCACGGCCACACTGGCAGCGTTGCGTCAACGGGCCGAACTGCTGGCCCGGTTGCGTCGGTATTTTGCCGACCAGGGGGTGCTGGAGGTGGAGACCCCGTTGTTGTCTTCCGCAGGTATTCCCGACCCGCATATCCCCAGTTTTACCACCACGCCGGGCCCGGATGGTGTGGCATCGCGTTATCTTAATACCTCCCCTGAATTTGCCATGAAACGTCTGCTGGCAGCAGGGGCCGGGCCGATTTTTCAAGTGTGTAAAGCTTTTCGTTGTGGTGAGCAGGGCAAGTATCACAACCCCGAATTTACCTTATTGGAATGGTATCGGCCGGGTTTTGATCATTTGCGACTGATGGATGAAGTGGATGTGCTGGTACGACAGCTGGCTGAAGGGCATCGTCCACTGGGTTGTTCAGAGAAACTCAGCTACCGGGCCTGTTTTCAGCGATATCTGGACATCGACCCGTTCAAAGCGGATGTGTCTATGCTGAAATCCTGTGCCCGGACACAGGGGCTGGGTGAAGTGGCAGGGTTGTCAGTTGCAGGCAAAGACACTTGGCTGGACTTGCTTATGAGTCACTGTATCCAGCCGTATCTGGGCAAAGACGGGCCGCTGTTTGTTTATGATTACCCGGCAAGTCAGGCGGCTTTGGCGCGCATTCGTCCCGCTGAACCACCTGTGGCTGAGCGTTTCGAGCTATTTATTGATGGTATTGAGCTGGCCAACGGTTTTCACGAATTACAGGATGCTCATGAACAGCGTGAGCGTTTTGAGGCCGACTTGGTACGTCGTCAGGTTGAAAAACTGGAACCTGTTGCCCTGGATGAGCGTTTACTCAAGGCGCTGACGGCGGGCTTGCCTGCCTGTGCGGGTGTTGCCTTGGGTCTGGATCGACTGCAACTTGTACTGACAGACTGTAGTCACATACGGGATACTCTTGCATTTTCCTACGAGCGTAGCTAATTTTGAGCATATACGTTTGATTTAACACTGTTTAGTAATATGAGATTGTCGAAATTTTTTACATCTTTTAATGGCTTATGGGGTAGGTGATTATAGCGTGGGTCTCTAACGCCATGACTTTTCAAGGAGTTTTCGGTTTTTTTGATGTTTGGCTTGTAACTTGCAGTAAATGATGGAGCATCAACAAGCTGGAGATAGTTCCATTTTTGTCAGGCATGCAAGGAAGACGACGTTCATTTTGACAGTGGAAAATGAGTGGCGACCTGCACCTGTGGGTGTCGGTTGTCGAGGGTATTCGGATACCGGATGCTTGAGTATTTCCGAGAAGTTTTCGGTAGTTGGAACAGTAGTGGAACTGATGGTATCTTACAGCCTCCAATGGAGGGGGAGAGACGAACATGGAAAAACGCTGGAGCGAAAGAAAATTATTGCAGGTTGATGTCGATGTGTATCAGCAGGGTGAGTTGTTGGGCTCCTGCGTTTCAGCGGACATTGGCCTTGGAGGTGCGTTTCTTACTCGGGAATGTACGTTTGCCATGCCTTATGAGGCGGGTGTTGAGCTGGTTTTCAGTCTGGCTTTCGAAGATCAAAACACCAAGCATAAAATCAACGCGCGTGTAGCCCGCGTTTCTGATATGGGTGTTGGTTTGAAATTTTGTGATTTTGATACGGGTGTTTTTCGTTCTTTACAGGAAATTATGCTGTATAAGAAAAATACGCCGGTGGAGAACATCATCAGCCAAACGGGCACTCACTGACCCTACCCTGCTTTTAGTGCTGTCCCGTCTAGTACTGTTCCGTCAACAACGTTGAGTGTTTCTCGATTTTGTTGACGGAACAGCGCCGCTGTCTTTTATTTTCCCGTTTGTGACTTTTCAGTTTTGTGCGCCATTGGGTGCAGTATTCAATGCGGAATTTAGATTCAACTCCGCCACCTGCGCATTTCCAGGAGAGTGACTCAACATCGTTTGGCGATGGCTTGCCCCATTTGCACGCTGTCTGTTGCCTGAATATTGTCAAGCCAGTGAATGGCATTCCTGCCGGTTAACAAAATGACCGTTGAACCCATGTTGAAGCGGGCAATTTCATCACCCTTCTGAAATTGATGGGCGGGTGCTGCACTGTCGTAATCCCAGTGGCGAATTTGACAACCTGCGGGCGGGGTGACTTCACCGGCCCATACGGTTTCGATGCTGGCCACAAAAATGGCACCCACCATCACCATAGCCAGAGGGCCGATATCGGTATCAAAATAAGCAATTACACGTTCGTTGCGTGCAAACAGGCGGGGTACAGCGCGGGCAGTGGACGGGCTGACACTGAACAGGCGGCCAGGAATGTGTGTCATGGCCGTGAGTTTGCCGGCAATGGGCAGGTGAATGCGGTGATAATCCCGTGGCGAAAGGTATATTGTGGCAAAACCGCCGTCTTCGAACTGTTGTGCCCTTTTTGTGTCATCGCCCACTAATTCCAGCAGGGTGTAATCACGTCCTTTGGCCTGAAAAATACGGCCATTTTTTATTGTGCCCAATTGGCTGATGGCACCATCCACTGGACAAGCCAGCAGATTTTCATCAGTGACAAGCGGTCGTGCATCGGCATGCAGGGCACGGGTAAAAAAGGCGTTGAAATGGGGGTAGTTGTCCAGATCAGGTTCTTGCGCCAGACTCATGTCTACCTTGAATTGTTTGACGAACCAGCGGGTAAACGCTGTTTTCCACCAGTGGATTTCACTGCGGGTAATGGCATGCATGATGCGTGATAAAGCATGGTGTGGCAGCAGGTAGCTTGGCCATGCTTTGGCATAGTCAAGCAGGCTTGCACCGTGTTGGGAGCGGGAAGTGGGCATGGTTCTCTCGGTATGATTTTAATGTTGATGTGAATGCGAGTCGTGTTGCTCGTTGTGCAGGGTGTGACGGGTATTTGCTGTTGCTTTTTTAACGGGCAGGGAAATTTCCAGTGAGCTTTTTGTTGAATGCTCATCGGTGAAAAATAGAGTGAGGGTTATGTTGTCGCCAGCCTTGAGGCGTTTTTTGGGTTTTATCAGCATCAGGTGCATGCCACCTGGCCGAAAGACGATACTCCCTTTGCCGTTTAATATGACCTGTGGAACAGTCAGCATTTTGCTCATTCCGTCATGTTGTTCTGTGCGATGCATTTCAATCCGTTTGAAATCAGGTGAGGAGAGGCCAGTGAGAGTATACATGCTGGCTGAAGGGTTTTGTAACGTTAAGTAGGCGGCCATTACACTTGTTCCTGGCGGGGTTTCCCGTGCCCAGGCATCATGCACATGGAGTTTGTCAGCCGCGTTGATGGTGGGCATCATCAATAATAATAAAACCAGCGGAAATATTTTTGTCAGAGCCATCATGAGTTGTTTCAAGGAGCCATTACGGAGTGTCAGGTGAATAGCTGTTACGTAACGCCAAGTATTGTGCAAGAACTTCTTCAGCATAGTGCGGCGCTTTGAGGCGTGCATAGTAGCGGGCTTGCGGGTCGATCAGCAACATGGCACTGGAATGATTGACGATGGGTTCGCCCGCAGGATCGGTTTCCAGGCTGAATTTGGAGTCCAGCTGGCGGGCAAACGTGGTTAGTGCATCGATGCTGCCGGTGGCGCCGAGAAAAGACTCGTTGAAATAACCGACATATTCAGCCAGTGATTCGGGGCTGTCCCGTTGCGGGTCTACTGAAACAAGCACAAATTGCGTGTCGCCCAGTACCTCTGGTGGTAGCTGCCGGGCCATTTGTGCCAGCTCGGTGAACGTCATGGGGCAAACATCAGGACAGTGAGTGTAACCGAAAAAAAGCAACGTCCATTTGCCTTTCAAGCGTTCAATATCCAGTGGTTTCAGATCGTGAGCGGTGAGTTGAAAGGCGGTTAACGGTTTTGGTTTCATCAGGCGCGCCTCGGTGCCAGGTGCTGCGTTGTCGTTTTGTTGCACCAGGCTGGCAGCGGCACCGATCAGCAAAATAGTGATGATCAGGCTCAGTGTTATTTTTACGAATTGGGACATGAAGTGAATTATCGCACGATAATTCACTTCAGGCGGTTTATACTGTGCGTCTTTTTTTAGGCGACAGCATGCGGGTCGCAACAAACAATACATGAGTGAATAGAGCAACTATGTCCGCAAGTACACAATTTCGTCACGATCAGCCTATTACCACCGGTGTGCTCATTACCAATCTTGGTACTCCGGATGCCCCTACTGCTCCCGCATTACGACGTTATCTGGCTGAATTTCTGTGGGATCCGCGCATCGTTGACAGTTTGCCGCGACCTGTCTGGTGGCTGGCTTTGCATGGGCTGATTCTGCGCTTGCGGCCATCCCGCTCGGCAAAGTCGTACGCCAGTGTGTGGACAGATGAAGGTTCACCGTTACTGGTTATCGCGGAGCGTCAACTCGCCGCCTTGCGTGAGTCACTGACGCAGCGATTGGCTGGTCCGGTTGTGGTGGAGCTGGGTATGCGTTATGGCAATCCATCGCTCGCTTCGGCGCTGCAAAAACTACGGGATGCCGGTGCGCGTCGTGTGCTGGTTTTGCCGTTGTATCCGCAGTATTCCTGTAGCACTACGGCTTCCACTTTTGATGCTATTGCCGCAGAAATGGCTGATTGGCGCTGGATGCCGGAGTTGCGGTTTATTAACCAGTATCATGATGAAACCGGTTATATCGAAGCACTGGCCGCCAGTATTCGCGAATCCTGGGAGCAGCGTGAACAACCACAGAAATTACTGTTTTCTTTTCACGGTACGCCCAAACGCTTTTTCACCGAAGGCGACCCTTATTACTGCCATTGCCAAAAAACAGCACGTTTGGTGGCCGAGTGTTTGGGATTGGCGGAAGATCGCTGGCAGCTGACTTTTCAGTCTATTTTTGGTCGTGAGGAATGGTTACAACCCTACACCATCGAAACGCTACGTGAGCTGGGTAGTAATGGTGTGAAATCTGTGGATATTGTTTGTCCCGGGTTTTCAGCAGATTGTCTGGAGACGCTGGAAGAGATCACGGTGGAAAACAGGGAGGCCTATCTCAAGGCTGGTGGTGAGCAGTTTCATTACATTCCGGCGCTCAATGACAGGCCGGATCACATCAAGGCATTGTCAGGACTGGTGCAAAAACATTTGGCGGGGTGGCCGGAAGCGTCACCGGACTGGAATGCTGCGCAACATGAAAGCGGGAAAGCTGAATGTTTGATGAGGGCGAAAACAGCTGGAGCTGAGATGTAAACCACTACAACGTCACTTGTCAGGCTACTGCAACACAATCTTCCAGCGTGCTGGAACGTTTGTTTGGGAGGTTAAACCTCTGGTGGGGCAATTTGCTATTCCATGTCTTCAAAGCCGTCCATCGGCGGATCACCGTCGTACACATAATATTGCCGCCTTTGCAGGTAAGCTTCACGAGTGTAGACATAATGGTCCATGGCGGCCGTTTCCAGCAATCGACTGGCTCCCAGAAGATCGGCGCGGGTGTCCACGAAGTTGGTTAAAAATAACGCGCTACGCGAGTTAATGTTTTTGACATTATTGGTCACTGGATTAATATAGGTGTAATCAACAGCCATGCCCGCTGTGTCCCGAATAGTGCTGGGGCCCAAAAATGGCAATACAAAATAAGGGCCGCTGGGTATTCCCCAGTGGCCCAGGGTTTGTCCAAAATCTTCGTTGTGTTTGGGCAGGTCCATGTGTGAGGCGACGTCGATAAAACCTAATAACCCGGCTGTGGTGTTGAACAGGATGCGGGCAGCATCTGAGGCAGCTTGTTGGACTTTGAGCTGTAGCAGGTTATTTGACAGTACCAGCACATCCCCCAGGTTACCGAAGAAATTGGTGATACCTTTATCAGCCCAGTCGGGCATTACCGTTTGGTAGGTTTCGGCGACGGGTGTAGCAATCATCTGGTCAAAGCGCTGATTGAAACCGTGTACGGCACGGTTGTATGGCTCGAAGGGGTCGTGCGCTTCACGCTCATCAATGCCATCATCATTTGCACCACCAAGACTCGCGCAGCCGGTTGTGGCGGCGCTGATAAGCAACGCCAGGCTGAAAGCCTGCAAATAAGATAAGTTAGTCATCGTGCTTGTTTGTTGCTCCGTCCGATCCTCTTTCCAGTTTTTGTTGCAGGCGTTGCAGTGCCTCCTGAGTCTGACGCAGTTCCCGCAAAATTTCATCTTTACTGGCAGGAGCCTGGAGTTCAGCCAGTTGTTCCTGTTTGGCTTCTTCGAGATTATTGAGCACGACAGCAATGAACAGATTGATTACCACAAAGGTGCCCAGTACCACAAAGCTGACAAAATACATCCAGCTCAGGTAGTGCATCTCCATGGCAGCGTACATCACGTCAGTCCAGTCTTCCAGTGTCACCACGCGGAACAGGGTGAGCAGGGATGTGCCCAGATTGCGCCAGTGGGTGGGGTCGTTTTCGTGGAACAGATGGTAACCAGCCACGGCGTAAATGTAGAAGATAATGCTCATCAGCATTAATACATGTCCCATACTGGGAATGGAGCGCACCAGGGTGTTGATAATGAGTCGCAGTTCGGGGATGGTGGAGAGCAGACGTGCCACCCGCAGAAGACGGGCAAGGCGGGCGATCATTGCGTATTCGCCCGTGGCGGGTATCAAAGATAGCACCACAATGCTGAAATCGAACAGATTCCAGCCATCGCCAAAATAGAGCCTGAAACGAGGGGCAACGGCGATAATTTTCAGTGCGGCTTCGAGAATAAAGACGGCGAGCACAAAATGATTGCCATAGAGTAGCCAGACGCCATATCTCTCCATAATCCAGGGTGAAGTTTCCAACCCGAGGAGCACGGCATTGAATAAAATCAGCCCGATGATGAAATATTCAAAGGCGGGCCTTTTGACAATAGATTGAGCAAATTTTTTCATAAAATGGGCTGATCAAAAAATAATGGGTGGTTTCAAAGCCGTCAGCGCGCGACAGTAGCCATTCGGCGGGTCATTTTCAAGGGGCTGTCAGCAAGGACTTGAGGTCATCGAAAAACAGTGCCGGGTCTACCGACGTATTGTTGAGGCTTACTCCCCAGTGCAGGTGTGGCCCTGTGGCCCGGCCGGTCTGTCCTACCGCACCGATGATTTCACCACGGGATACACGCTGTCCAGGTTCCACATCAATACGGCTCATGTGAGCATACAGGGTGACCAGTCCCTGGCCATGTTCGATAAACACGGATTTACCATTGAAAAAGAATTCTCCGCGTTCGATGACTTTACCTGCTGCTGGTGCGTGAATGGGTGTGCCTTTCGGGGCGGCAATGTCGATACCACTGTGTGGTTTGCGGGGTTGCTCGTTGAAAAACCGTCGCAGACCAAAGGGACTGCTGAAACGCCCCGTGAGCGGCAGGCTGAAATGAGTATCTATTTCCGCCTGCGGCTCCCAGTGCCTCAGTGCGGCATTGATGCGTCCGCGCTCACTTCGAATACGCTGCATGTCAGTTTTGTTGGGGTTTACCTTGCGCTTGTTTTTAATGGTGAGATGTTGCTCGGGATACTGTTTGGCGTTGACCTGAAAAGGTCGCGGTGTGCTTTGCCCTTTTATCCGTATTTGGTGTTTACCGGGTTTGGCGGTGAGCGAAATGCCCACCACAGCCTGCCATTGGCCGTTGTTCTGCACTACCATCACCCGTTTTTTGCGGTAATACACTTCGGGTGCGAGGTTGCCGGCCGGGCCTATATCCAGTATGACTACGCCGCCGGGCACAGCCGCCGTGTGTGGCAGGCGCTGGGTGAGGGGTGCGGTGTCAGTTTCATCTGCCAGCGAATTTGCGCTCAAAAGGCTGATAAACAGCAGGCAGAATAGCGTGAGATGGCGGTGTGTGCTGTGCATGGTCAGCTTTTCTCTTGTGGGTGATGCACGGTTTCGACGCGACAGTCGAGCTGGCCGCTGCCGAGCCGGGTGTGTATTTTGTCTCCCGCACGGACCTCATCACTCCTGCGGATTATTTTGCCGTCCGGTCTTTGTACGATAGCGTAGCCACGCCCCAGGGTTGCCAGCGGGCTGACGGCATTCAGTGCCCGACTGAGACTACTGAGGCGGGTGCGCTGTTGTAGCAGTATCGCGGTGACAGCGCTGTGATTGTCATGCCGCAGTTTATCCAGTCGCAGGCGTATTTCCCGCAGACGCTGGGCCGGAGAATGGCCGCGCAGGCGTGCTCGCAAAGTATCCAGTCGCGCTTGCTGTTGGTGTAGCCGAGCCTGTTGCGCGAGATTGAGCCGTTGCTCCAGCTCGTCCAGCCGCTGTGCGCGTTCGCGCAACCGCTGGCCAGGGTGTTTTAGTTGACGGTACAGCCAGTCCAGGTGTTGTCGTTGTCGGGCAATGCGTCCCTGCCAGCTGCGCAGCAGACGCTGTTGCCAGCTGACAAATGTGCTGTGCCATTCATCGCGGTCCGGGCTCACCAGTTCTGCGGCAGCGGAGGGTGTGGGTGCGCGCAGGTCGGCAACAAAATCGGCGATGGTGAAATCCACCTCATGGCCAATGGCGCTGACCACAGGAATGGGGCAGGCGTGAATCGCCCGGGCCACAGCCTCGTCGTTAAAAGCCCACAGATCCTCCAGTGATCCACCGCCACGGGCAAGGATTAACACGTCACATTCGTTCCGTTTTCCGGCATTTTGCAAGGTGGTGACAATGGCGGGTGGTGCCTCCACACCTTGCACGGGTACAGGGTAAATCAACACGGGAATGCCGGGAAAGCGGCGTTTGAGTACACTGATAATGTCACGGATGGCTGCACCGGTAGGGGAGGTGATCACTCCCAGGCGAGAGGGCAGCTCAGGTAAAGGTTGTTTGTTGGTGGCTGTGAACAGGCCTTCGTCATGCAGCCGTTGTTTAAGTTGTTCGAACTGACGGCGTAGTACACCATCACCAGCTTCTTCCATATATTCGGCGATGAGTTGGTAGTCGCCGCGTGCCGGGTACAGACTGAGCCGGCCGCGGACCAGCACTTGCTGACCATTTTCAGGGCGAAAGTTAACCTGCCGGTTGCGCATTTTAAACATGGCGCAGCGCAGCTGGGCCGATTCATCTTTAAGGCTGAAATAAAGGTGGCCGGAGGCGGGACGGGCGAGGTTGGATATTTCGCCCTCCACCCAGATCAGCGGGAATTCGCTTTCGAGCAGATCGCGGGCCGCGTGGTTCAAATGGGAGACGCTGTAAACGCTTCGCTCGGCTGTATTATCGGTGATGGACATGTGGTGTGGCGTATTCCGGGTGTGGCGAAGGTTCATTAAAAAAAGGCAGGTTGCCGGAGCAACCTGCCTTTTGATACCTGTCTGCTGAACAGGACAGTGGTTGAATTACACCGTATTCAGATTAAAACAGCCAGGGGCCGGCATTTTTCTGTTCCATGGCCTGGGTATAACCCATATCGGCCTGGAATTTGGCTTCGTTGGCGAGTTCGATGGCTTTTTTAAAGTCACCCTTGCTGGCAGCGGCCTTGGCTTTTTTGAGGATCTTTTTCCCTGCGTCGCGCCATTCACCGTCCACGCTGCGCGCCTTTTTCAGTGCATCTGTCGCGGCAGTAATGGCGGATTTGGCGGCAGCAGTGTTTTTGGCGACGACATCCTCAGCAGTTTCACCACCAAAAATCGAGCAGCCGCTGAGGGCAAAAATCAGGGCACCAAAAATTATTAACTTTTTCATTATTTCTTCTCCGATGCTTTTTAATATCTTCCATCCCGGCCTGGGTGACCTGGAACCGCGTGCGACCTTCTTTCTCTAATTCACGTATGCTTCGAGGCAACTTTTACACACGGGCTACTTAATCACACTATGCCCGCGAAGATCAAGCAGGCAAGATGGGTGGAAAGCAGTATTGACAGGATGTTGTTGACATCTTGGCAGTTTACCCGCTACCCGTCCGCTTATATAATCTGCCACCCATTCACGTCCTGCATCCATTTGGAACCCTGCCATGCGCATTGCTCAAGAAGCCCTTACATTTGATGATGTTTTACTGATTCCGGCTCATTCCACGGTAATGCCGAAAGAAGTGAGTCTGGTGACCCGCCTGACGCGGGACATCACCCTGAATATTCCATTAATCTCAGCAGCCATGGATACCGTCACCGAGGCCCGCCTTGCCATCAGTATGGCGCAGGAAGGAGGTATTGGCATCATTCATAAAAATATGACAGATGAGCAGCAGGCGGAACAGGTACGGCTGGTGAAAAAATACGAGAGCGGGGTGATTAAAGACCCGATCTCGGTGAGTTCTGATGCCAGTATCCGTGATGTGCTGGCGTTGACCCGTGCCCACAATATTTCCGGTGTGCCGGTGGTGGACGGCAAGGAGTTGGTGGGTATTGTTACCAGTCGTGATTTGCGTTTTGAGACCCGTTTTGATGAGCCTGTTTCCGCTATTATGACCGGTAAAGAAAAACTGGTGACAGTGAAAGAAGGCGCGGCTTCTGATGAAGTGCTGGCGCTGCTGCACAAATACCGCATAGAAAAAGTGCTGGTGGTCAACGACGATTTCCAGTTGTGTGGTCTGATTACGGTGAAAGATATCCAAAAGGCCAGCGAATATCCCAATGCCTGTAAAGACGATCAGGGGCGTTTGCGCGTGGGCGCGGCAGTGGGAACGGGGGGTGGCACTGAAGAGCGAGTGAAGGCACTGGTGAAGGCGGGTGTGGATGTGATTGTGGTGGATACAGCACACGGCCATTCGCAGGGCGTGTTAGATCGTGTCAGTTGGGTGAAAAAGAATTTTCCGCAGGTGCAGGTCATTGGTGGCAATATCGCTACTGGCGCGGCGGCTAAAGCATTGGTGGCCGCAGGTGCGGACGGTGTGAAGGTGGGCATTGGTCCTGGCTCCATTTGTACAACACGCATCGTTGCCGGTGTCGGCGTGCCGCAGATTACGGCGATTGATAATGTGGCCACTGCGCTGAAGGGTACCGGTGTGCCATTGATCGCGGATGGTGGCGTGCGTTATTCCGGTGATGCGGCCAAAGCGCTGGTGGCCGGTGCTTACTCCATTATGATCGGCAGCATGTTTGCGGGTACTGAAGAGGCACCGGGTGACGTGGAACTGTTTCAGGGACGTTCGTACAAATCGTATCGGGGGATGGGCTCGCTGGGTGCAATGACCGGTGCAGAAGGTTCCAGTGATCGGTATTTTCAGGAAGGCAGCAAGGCCGATAAGCTGGTACCGGAAGGTATTGAGGGACGTGTGCCGTTCAAGGGGCCACTGGCACCCGTGGTGCATCAGTTACTGGGGGGCATTCGTTCCAGCATGGGATACACCGGTTGTGCGACTATCGACAACATGCGCTCCATGCCTGAGTTTGTGCGCGTTACCAATGCCGGTATGGCCGAAAGCCATGTGCATGATGTGCAAATCACCAAAGAAGCACCGAATTATCGATCCTGATAAAACACAGATGAATACAATAAGTCAGCCTGAAATAAAACGGTGGGCAGTACCCACCCTACATTGGATATTTTCTTGAATACCGACATTCATGCCCAGCGCATTCTGATTCTTGATTTTGGTTCACAATATACGCAGCTTATTGCCCGGCGGGTGCGCGAGGCGGGTGTCTATTGCGAGTTACACGCTTATGACTTGATGAGTGATGCCGGTGTGCGGGAATTTGCACCCAGCGGCATTATTCTTTCCGGTGGCCCGGAGTCGGTGACGGGTGATGATTCACCCACAGCCCCGCAACGTGTGTTTGAGCAGGGTGTGCCGGTACTGGGTATTTGTTACGGCATGCAGACCATGGCCGCGCAGTTGGGCGGTAAAGTGGAAAATGCAGACCACCACGAATACGGTTATGCCAAGGTGCGTGCGCGTGGCCATACGCCGCTGCTGAAAAATATCGAAGACCACATCAGTGAAGAAGGCTACGGTTTGCTGGATGTATGGATGAGCCACGGTGATCGTGTTGAACAATTACCGCCCGGTTTTAAGTTGATGGCCTCCACTGAGTCGGCACCCATTGCCGGTATGGCCGATGAAACACGCCGTTTTTACGGTATCCAGTTTCATCCTGAAGTGACCCACACTCATCAGGGCGAGCGTATTATCAACCGCTTTGTGCATGATATCTGCGGTTGCGAAGGGCTGTGGACTGCTGACAACATTATTGACGATAACATTCACAAAGTGCGCGAGCAGGTGGGCAACGACGAAGTGATTCTCGGTTTGTCCGGGGGCGTGGATTCATCCGTGGTGGCCGCATTGTTGCATAAAGCTATTGGCAAGCAGCTCACTTGCGTATTTGTGGATAATGGTCTGTTGCGTCTCAATGAAGGTGATCAGGTGATGTCCATGTTTGCCGAGCACATGGGCGTTAAAGTTATTCGTGTCAATGCACAGGATCGTTTTATGGCGGCACTGGGCGGTGAAAATGACCCGGAAAAGAAACGTAAAATTATCGGCAATCTGTTTATTGATATTTTTGAAGAGGAATCCGCCAAACTGCCTAACGCCAAGTGGTTGGCGCAGGGCACCATTTATCCTGATGTGATTGAGTCTGCCGGTGCCAAATCCGGCAAGGCCCACGTTATCAAGTCACATCACAATGTGGGTGGATTACCAGACTATATGAAGTTGACGCTGGTGGAGCCGTTGCGCGAATTATTCAAGGATGAAGTGCGTAAGCTGGGGGTCGAGCTGGGTTTGCCTTACGATATGGTTTATCGGCATCCCTTCCCCGGTCCAGGGCTTGGTGTGCGCATTCTTGGTGAAGTAAAAAAAGAATATGCCGATATCCTGCGTCCTGCTGATGCTATTTTTATCGAAGAGTTACATAAACACGACTGGTATCACAAAGTCAGCCAGGCTTTTGCTGTGTTTTTGCCAGTGAAGTCGGTCGGCGTTACCGGTGATGGTCGGCGTTATGATTATGTGGTATCGCTGCGTGCAGTGGAAACTGTGGATTTCATGACAGCACGTTGGGCGCATCTGCCCTACGAATTATTGGAAACGGTTTCGCGGCGCATTATCAATGAAGTGCCTGGTATCTCCCGCGTGGCCTACGATATTTCCAGCAAGCCGCCTGCGACGATTGAGTGGGAGTAGTCGGCAATGTCTGGTGCTGGCAGGCACTGACAGGCAATTGAACCCTGATTGCCTGTAATCTCAAGATTTCCAGGTTTTCATCTCACATTGCTCTGTACGGGTCGGCGGCTGCAGGCAGTCGTTATTCATGGCATGAATCATGGTATTACGCATACCGACTTCCTGCGTACGAAAAAATGCCATGATATGCACGATATGGCATCCATGATTCACTTATCATTGATAAAAAGACAAAACACATGAAAAACCTGCCCTGATAATCATGGTATTTGTGATCAGGCGTATCTTGCTGGACATCCACCTCGCTAAAATATATAAAACTTGATATAAATATAAAATTTTGTATAATGACGTTTATGAAAGACGTGCGCTTTGTGGGTTGCTCATTGGACGATCTCAAGCACTTTCCGGCAGGCGCACGTCGGGAAGCGGGTTTTGAGCTTAGTAATGTCCAGGCCGGGTTGCAGCCAAGTGACTGGAAACTGATGAATACTGTTGGGGCCGGGGCTGTTGAAATCAGAATTAAGGACGCGGCAGGTATTTGCCGGGTGATCTATGTTGCCCGATTCGAAGAGGCCATTTATGTGTTGCATGCTTTTCAAAAGAAGACACGGAAAACACGCAAGGCAGATATCGAGTTGGCTAAAGCCAGGTACAAGGCGTTGGTAGAAAAGAGGAAGCGGAAATGAAGATTTCAAAAAGTTACCGCAATGTATTTGAGGCGCTGGAGGATAATCCGGCGATGGCGCAGAACCTGAAGATTCGTTCAGAATTGATGATCGCACTGCGTCAATATATCGAGGATGAAGGGCTGGGTCAGAAAGAAGCTGCAGAGGTGTTTGGCGTTCACCAGCCGAGAATCAGTGATCTGATGCGCGGCAAGATTGAAAAGTTCACCATCGACAGACTGGTCAACATGCTGGCGCGGATTGGAAAAACCGTGAAGGTGAAGGCTGCGTAGGCGTACCGGAAACGGCAAGGGATGTGATGATGGCTTTGACGAAAGATTTTAAGGGCACCATTCAGGCACATGCCCAAAGGGATCCCGCATTTCGCAAGGTCTTGCCATAATGAAGGGGTCGAATGCCTGCTTGCCGGAGATGTCGATACCGGCAAGGCAGTGCTGCGCGACTCTATCAACGCGACGATCGGGTTCGAGGAACTATCCCGGGTCTTCGATAAGTCGAACAAGCGTCTCATACGTATGTTCGGTCCGAAACGGAATCCCCAGGCGAGTAACCTGTTTGCGGTGATCGGTTATCTGCAGGAGCAGGAGGGGATACACCTCGAAGTCAAAGCCCGGAAGGTGGCCTAGGGGTGCTGCCTGGAAGTGTTCAATCGGCACATTTTAAGTATTTTGAAGGATTTTCTGAACATGGTATTTTTCATGGTATTATCGTTTGGCAGGAAAATAAGTCATTGAAAATGAAAGCTAAAAATGGCTTATTTACAATAGAGTGGGGATAAATCAGTGGAGCATAGCGAGCGTCGAGAGGCCGGGAAAATTTTAGATAAAACGGTCCCTGACGCCTCGATACCGGCCTCTGGTGATTTAAAATGGATGCAGCGCGCCCTGATGCTGGCAGTACATGCGGAGACTGAAGGAGAAGTCCCCGTAGGTGCAGTGATTGTACGCGATGATTGTGTGATTGCCGAAGGCTGGAACCAGCCAGTGATGAACCATGACCCGACGGCCCACGCTGAAGTAATGGCTTTGCGTGCAGCGGGGCTGACGGAAAAAAATTATCGCTTACCCAATACCACGCTTTATGTCACCCTGGAGCCCTGTGTGATGTGTGCCGGCGCGATTATTCATGCGCGGGTGGAGCGTGTGGTTTATGGCGCCACTGATCCGCGCGTGGGCGCAGCAGGAAGTGCCTTTTCGTTATTGGGCAGCGATCAATTTAACCATCTGGTGCAGGTTGAGGGTGGCGTGCTGGAAAGCGAATGCAGTGGTTTATTGCGACGTTTTTTCAAAGCCCGGCGATAACGGTGTTTGAAAATTTCTGCGTAATGCGTATGCTATGCGCTCTTTTCGGAGAGGTGCCAGAGTTGGCCGAATGGGCTTGATTCGAAATCAAGTGAACTCTCACGAGTTCCGAGGGTTCGAATCCCTCCCTCTCCGCCATACAACATGCGTGTTTCCCGTGGATATGGCACTCATGTGATTGCCTCGTGTTTTTCGTCCGGTTATTCGATAATCTTCGCATACCTCCGTTGTCGTTTTCGGTTTCCTGCATTGGTTGGTGAGTTGGGTTTCGTACTAAAAATAAACACTCAAAGAAGGAAAATAAAATGAAAGTCGCCTATATTTTTTCAACACAAGGCCATTCAGTTTCTTATAAGCTGGGTCAAATGATTTTGCCGCAATTAGAAAATGGCATGCATGGTGTGGACGTCGTGGGGATGTTTTTCTTTGAAGATAATAACTATGTATTAGTGGATGGCGACCCAATAGGAACAAGGCTTGCAAAAGTTGCAAAGGATACTGGCATGTTATTAATGGCTTGCGACAAATGCTGTTATGAAAGAGAAATAGATAAAAAATTAGTTGAAGGGGCCGTCATCGGTTGTTTTCCTAATTTATACGCTGCGCTTTCCCAAAATATGCCTGATCAAATTATTACTTTGTAAAAATAATATATTCACCGTTGTTTTTCCTCATCACCTTCCAGGCATTGCGTCATATTTTGTTTGGCTGTGGCTGAGCATTTTAGATGCCCGTCCGGATTATTGCCATGCAATTGTCCGCAGGTTTCGTAAGCACGGATTAACGTCCAGTTGCATTCAAGTTGACGGGACAGCGTTTCAAGCTGCTTGTCTTGTTGCTGGCGTTGTTTGGTGGCCTGATCCAGTTTTTGCAATATTGACTGGAGTTGCTGCTGGTCACTTTCCCCCTCTGTGATGTCTGTTTCAGCCTGGCCGGGTGTCGCTGAAAAGCAGAGGAAAGTGATCAATATGACAGAATATGTTTGCGACATGTGGTGCATAATGTAGAGCCACTGATAAATTTGAAGTCGAGGCACGCAGAATAACAGGCTAACGGTTATTTTTCAGGGGGCAGAATATCAATTGCAATGAAAAAATACCTTAAATCAACAGGTTAACTATTTTTTGCTTCGGTGGCATTTGAAATGCCAGTGCATTATGTGTATCAAGTATGTACGCAGACATGCCGATGCCGATTATGATATGTATTCCGCGTGGCATTTTACGATGCGTTGGATAAATGCCAATGCCGAAACAGGACCAGTGAAGGAATTATTCAGATAAATGAAACCTCTGCGCGTTTTATTAGTTGAAGATTCTGAAGACGATGCGGCGCTGACTCTGCGCCAGCTCAAAAAGGGAGGTTATGCAGCTTCTTTCAAAAGGGTGGATACTCCTGAGACGATGCGTGCGGCACTGGAGGTACGCGAATGGGACATTGTTCTTTCGGATTATAATATGCCGGAATTCAGTGGTCCCGCAGCATTAGTTTTACTGCGCTCAACGGGTATTGATCTCCCATTTATTGTTATTTCTGGTGCTATGGGTGAAGAGTCCGCAGTCGCTCTAATGAAGGCTGGCGCACATGATTATATTATGAAAGATAATCTGGCACGGCTGATCCCCGCCATTGAACGCGAGTTGCGTGAAGCCGAAGTGCGTCGTGCCCGCCAACGGGCGGAAGCAGATCTGCATTTATCAGCCAAGGTTTTCGAGTCCAGTGTGGAAGGGGTAATGATCACGGACCGGGAAGCGCACATTCTGCGTGTAAACAAGGCTTTTACAGAAATTACCGGTTACTCAGAAGCGGATATTATTGGTCAATACCCAAGTGTTTTGCAGTCGGGTCGGCATGACAAGGATTTTTATTGCGGCATGTGGCAGTCCATTAATGATAATGGTTACTGGCAGGGTGAGATCTGGAACCGGCGAAAAAATGGTGAAGTATTTCCGGAATGGCTAACCATCAGTGCCGTGACTGACGCCACGGGGCAAATAACACATTTGATCGGTGGCTTCACCGATATGAGCCAGCAAAAACAGGCGGAAGACCGTATTCAGCATCTGATGTATTACGATGCCTTGACGGATTTGCCCAATCGGGTGCTGTTTCGGGAGCGGTGTAAACAGGCGATGTCGCGCGCGCGGCATAGCAGCAAGCGTGTTGCTTATTTACATTTTGATATTGACCGGTTTGTGAACATTAATGACACCCTGGGGCACCAGGTGGGTGACCGGTTGCTGCAACAGGTGGGACAACGTCTGGCAGGTTGTGTGCGTCAACAGGATTTGGTCGCACGCTTTGTGGGTGATGAATTTGGTGTTGGCATAACGGATGTTGATCGTAATGGTTCGGTAGATGATTTATTACAAACAGTGGTTGATGCTTTTGCCGAGCCTTTTTACGTACAAAGCCGGGAAATTTTCTTAGTGCCGAGTATTGGCGTGTCTTTTTTTCCGGATGATGCGGTGGAGTTTGATGACCTGGCACGCTTTGCGGATACTGCACTGCATGTCGCCAAGCGTGATGGTGGTGCCAACTACCATTTTTACCAAAAATCCATGAATGCGGATGCAGATGACCGGCTGTCAATGGAAAGTGCGTTGCGCCGTGCATTGGAGCGCGAGGAATTCCAGCTTTATTATCAGCCGCAGTTGTCACTGGAAACAGGCGCCATCATCGGTGTGGAAGCGTTGCTTCGCTGGCAGCGCAGCAGCGACGACTTGTTATTACCGGGAAAATTTATACCCCTGCTGGAAGAAACCAGTTTGATCATCCCCGTAGGTGAGTGGGTTTTACGCCAAGCCTGCCAGGATCATCATGCCTGGATTGACGCAGGCGGTAAACCAGTGCCGATTGCCGTTAATCTGTCAGCGCGCCAATTCCGTGATAAAAGTCTGGTGGCGATGATTCGTCAAGTGCTTGCAGAGAATGATGTTGCAGCAGAAATGATTGAATTGGAAATCACAGAAAGTTATGTGATGGAAGACCCTGAAGAAGCGCTGTTAACCCTGGAGATTTTCCATGAAATGGGTATTCGTATTGCCATTGATGATTTTGGTACCGGTTATTCATCGCTGAGCTATTTGAAGCGCTTCCCACTGGATGTGTTAAAAATTGATCAATCCTTCGTTGCGGATATTCCGGCAGATGAAGATGATGCTGCCATTATTGATACGATTATTGCTATGGGGCACCGACTGAAACTTTCGGTAACCGCTGAAGGCGTGGAAACGGAGGCGCAAGCCAGGTTCCTGCGCGAACATGGTTGTGACAATGTACAAGGTTATTTTTATGATCAGCCCATGTCCAGTGACGATTTTCTCCTGCGGATTTCTGATGCATAGGGCGCAGCAAAAATGAACTGGGGATTGTATACGCGGGTTATTGTCAGTCTTGGCTTTGTATTGAGTATTTCGATGTTGCTGCTGGGTTATGTGTTGTCGCATAACTTTAATGAAACAGAAAAAATGGAAAGCATCGTTCTGACGCTTGGTGGCATATGGCTGTTAGTGATGATGGTTATTCATCTGGTTTTACGCAGCACGATAAAACCTTTATCCGTGCTTACCAGGCATATTACGACAGCATCATTTGAAATGTCTCATCGGGAAATCAGTGTAGATTTGCGTACCAGAAAAGATGAAATTGGCATACTGGCTTGTGCATTTGACGCAATGTTATCAAATCTTCAGAAATCCTATTCCAATCTGGAAAAAAGGGAAGAACATTACCGGCGATTAGTGGAAACAGCAAATGTTATTCCCTGGGAACTGGATTTAAATTCACGACGTATAACCTATGTAGGTCCGCAGGCGAAAGCCATGCTGGGTTATGAAATCAGCGATTGGTATGAAGAAAAATTTTGGTTGAATCACGTATGTGAAGAAGATATTGACCTGGCCGAGAAATTTTATCGTCATGTTGCCTCTATTGATGAAAGTCGTGAAATCGAATATCGAATAAATCATGCCAATGGCAAAGTGGTATGGGTGCGTGATTGTGTGCATAAATCGACGTATGACCCTCGTTCGCCCACATTGCAGGGGTTGATGTTTGATGTTGATGAAAGAGTCAAGGCACGTCAGGAGCTGCAACGTTATCGCGAGCATTTGGAAAGGGTGGTGAATGAGCGCACGGCTGAATTGTTAACGGTCAATCAGGAGCTACAGTCATTTGCGCATTCTTTGTCCCAGGATTTGCGTGTGCCACTACGTGCTATCAATGGGTTTAGTGAAGCTATGCTGGAAGATTATGGCAATATTGTCGGAGATGAGGGGCGAAATTATTTAAAGAGAATCTGTGGCGGTACAAAAAGAATGGGAAAAATGATCGATGATATTTTGATTCTTTCCCAGGTCACTCGTAAAGAGTTGTACCGGAAAACAATCAATCTTTCTCAAATGGCGACTGAAATCGAGAAAAATCTTAGAGAAGAATATACGGACCATCAGGTGGAATTCATTGTTGACAGGCAATTGACTGCTTATGGTGATGAAGAATTAATGAAAATATTATTGTGTCATTTGTTGAGTAATGCCTGGAAATTCACTCAAAAAATGGATCATCCACATGTTGAATTTACAGGTGAATTATCCGCAGGAAATATGGTTTATACGGTAAAGGATAATGGCGTCGGGTTTGATATGCAGTACGCCGAGAAATTATTTTTACCCTTCAGGAGATTGCATAGCGTTGAGGAATTTGAAGGCGTGGGTGTTGGGTTGGCGGCAGTAAAACGCATTGTATTACGGCATGGCGGGAAAGTCTGGGGAGAAGGGAGGGTGGATGGCGGTGCCGTGTTTTGCTTTACGCTGGGAGAATTTTCACCAGAGCAACAGAGTTCCGGTAAGAAAATTTTACTGGATAGCGATATCGTCGATATAAGTGGTGTGGATTGACTGCGCAAATAATCGTATAGATAAAGTATTATGTACGAATAAAGATAATAGTCAGAGTGAAATATACCCATAGCGATTGCTGAGTGAAGCTCAATCAGTAATCGCTATGGGTATATTTATTGAATAGCAAAAGAAACAGGTTGGCATCACTTTGTTGTGTGTCTGATTTTATTATGGATTTTGCGAAATACATATATTTCAGAATGTATACATATAAAAATGGAATGTTTACAGAGCTGGGGTATGCTGTGCATAGCATTAATTCGGTATTCTATTTTAGGTTATCAGAATAGCCTTTAAATGTTGTGTTATAACATTGTATTGATTGGATATATTAGAAAAAACCGCTATTTCAATGTAATGTTTGTGGTTTTAGGGGGTGCGCGGGCTGGTATTTTACTGCTCATGTATAGCTGGAAAATAACCCTGTATCGACTAGATTAGAGGGAGAGCTTTTGCTTTTTGGGCAGGAACGACAATAAAGCGAAAGACATAAAGGGGAAATGGATGTCGGATAACGTTATTTTATTAGTTGAAGATAACCCGGACGATGAGGCGCTGACTCTGCGGGCCTTGAAAAAAAATAATATTCTTAATGAAGTGGTTGTGGCGCATGATGGCGAAGAAGCGCTGGAATACTTGTTTGGTACTGGGAAATATGAGGGGCGTGACACCAATATTCAGCCCCAGGTAATTTTACTGGACTTGCAATTGCCAAAAATCAACGGGCTTGAAGTGCTTAAACGTTTACGAGCGGACAAACGCACGATGCTGCAACCCGTGGTGATTCTCACCACCTCCAGCGAAGAAATGGATGTTATCGCCAGTTATGAAAACGGAGCCAATAGTTATACCCGTAAGCCAGTGGATTTCAATCAATTTATTGAAGCGGTAAAGCAGCTTGGTTTGTATTGGTTGGTATTGAATGAAGCACCTGTAAAGCGAGGGAGAAGTTGAGTATGACGGTATCGCTACGGGTTCTCCTTGTCGAAGACTCTGAAAATGATGCCATGTTGCTCAAGAGGGAGCTACAGCGCGCAGAATACGAACCGATTGTGCTGCGGGTTGATGATGGTGAGTCAATGCAGTTAGCTTTGCAAAATGAAAATTGGGATATCGTTGTCACTGATCATAATATTCCCGGTTTTAGTTCTGAAGAAGCGATTGCGATTGCGCTGGAATATAAACCGGATATTCCCATCATTATTGTTTCCGGCAGTATCGGCGAAGACATTGCTGTGGCCGCAATGAAAATGGGCGCACACGATTATATTATGAAAGACAATCTTAAGCGTCTTGTGCCCGCCATTGAGCGAGAATTGCGTGAGGCGGAAATGCGCCGCTCTCATCGGCTTGCGGAAGCGACGATTCATCACCTTGCCTATCACGACCAGTTGACCGGTCTGGTTAATCGCAATGAGTTTGACCGGCATCTTAACAATGCCCTGGATTCCGCCAAGTGCAATAATCTTTCTCATGTATTGTTGTATCTGGACCTGGACCAATTCAAGGTGATCAATGATACCTGCGGCCATCAGGCGGGTGATGAATTGTTAAGTCAGCTGGCATTGTTATTGCGGGAAGAGGTGCGTGGCAATGATATTCTGGCACGCCTGGGTGGTGATGAATTCGGTCTGTTGCTGGAAAACTGTCCCTTGGACAAGGCAAAGGTGATTGCCGAAGACCTGCGGGAACTGGTCAGCGATTTTCGTTTTGTCTGGCGCGACAAAAGTTTCAGTATCGGTGTCAGTATTGGTATGGCTAAAATTACTAAAGATGCACAAGGTGCTGATGAAGTGCTGGGTGCTGCTGACATCGCCTGCTATGCAGCAAAAGACATGGGGCGTGACCGAGTGCATGTGTACAAGGATGATGATTCAGAATTGTTGCGACGACAAACTGAAATGCAATGGGTTTCCCGTATAAAGGATGCGCTGGAGGATGGTCGGTTTGTATTGCATCAGCAACAGATGCGTTCACTCAGTCGTTTTAATGGTACGGTTCAGTGCGCTGAGTTTTTGGTGCGCATGCTGGACGAACAAGATAATATTATTATGCCGGGCGCCTTTATTCCTGCCGCAGAACGTTACGGTATCATGCCCTTGCTGGATCGCTGGGTGGTCCGTTCCGCTATCGCTTATCTTGCTGAAAATTTGTCAGAAAATGAAAAAAATGACAGTATATTTTTTATTAATCTTTCGGGTGGTTCACTTAGCGATAATGATTTTTCAGCCTATATCCGGCAACAAATCACACACTACAATGTTCCACCTGAGTTGTTATGTTTTGAAATTACTGAAACAGCAGCAATATCGAACTTAAGCGAGGCGGTTAAATTTATTACTGAAGTACGCAGTTTCGGTTGTCAGTTTGCATTGGATGATTTTGGTTCCGGGCTGAGTTCTTTTTCCTATCTTAAAACATTGCCCGTAGACTACCTGAAAATAGATGGCTCATTTGTGCGTGATATTGAAGTTGATCCAATGAACTTTGCGATTGTGCAGGCAATCAATGAAATTGGTCACGTTGCCGGTTTGCACACCATTGCAGAATTTGTTGAAAATGAAAAAACACTGGAAAGCCTGCGCGGGATTGGTGTCGATTTTGTACAAGGTTATTGTATTGCTCGTCCGTTGGCAGTGCAGTCAAGAGTTCCGAGCTAACCAGACAATATGGCTGGCTGGAGATGGGTGACTGATCTTTCTTTGCTGTGGGGAGAGATTTGACGTACCAAATTGCTCGCAATGCCGTTCAAATCAGTCGCAATTTCCTCATTTTCTGTTTCGAGGTCTTTCATGCCATCAATAGGATTGTTGTTGTGTAATAAATAACCACCGCATTTCAATTTTAATGAGAGCAGAGCCTGTGCATTTTTGTATAAAAACCCAAAAAACCGTTTGGCTGTCGCCTGGGTTTGTGCGCCGAGTATGATGATATAAATGGTAAAATCCGCGTTGAGTGAGGCTATAAATGCCAATCGCGCATAGGCAATGCGTACGCCGCTCAATGAGGCTTGTACGGCGATGAGCAAGCAATCGCTTTTTAGTATCAGTGAGGGTGATGGTGATGATGCCGGGATTAAACAATAATCCGGTAAGTTGATTTCTTCGTCATCGTTGTGAGTGATTAATGTGGGCATTATATTGTTTGCCAGTACAGAGAAATCATTGGAAACTGTCAGGCAGCTCTCAATTTTTAACACCATGCTGCTGCGGTTTTGGCAATTAAAAGCATGGCTCAATTCATAGGCAATATAGTCATCATTTCTTGAGCCCAGTAATACCGGGATAATTGTGGTGTTTTCCCAGATGGGTGGGGGCTCGTTAATCTCGCTGAGAAAATAATGGCTGATTTGGGCGAGGCAGTGTTTTGATAATGTCGTGCTACTTCCAGTATACGCATTATTAGGGGTTGTTTTTGACATAGTGCAGATCCATTAAATTATGACTTGATTGCCTGATGACGCCAATCAACGTGTTTGTTTATTATGCCACTACCTGTATGGAGCCTGGAATCCAGCCATTCATCAGCCAGCTTCAAATGAATGGCGCGACCAATCGATCACGGATTAACGGCTATATTTTTATGCGTGTTTTCCTGTGCCGTAAAAAGTTCTTCTTGCTTCGGTTCTACAATGCCTCGGCTTGTAGCTGCCTCGCGCTCCAATTCTGCCACGGAATAAATCCATTCCTGACCGGTGAGCGCCTTGAAAGTGGCTTTTTGGTGCAGTACCAGAATCATGTCACCTGTGGCAACGAGGGACAGCTCGGTGAGTGGTATGTTACAAGAAGGCAGGAAATCAGTCAGAGACGTAATACTTTTGCGGATGCGCTGCACTGAAACACCTGCATCAATCAATTTCCGGGCAGTTTTGAGTATCAATAAGTCGGCAAAAGAATAGCGCGCATGCCCACCGGCAGTACGCTGTTTGGGTATGACCAAACCTGTTTTTCGCCAATAACTGAGTTGACGTTGGCTGAGTCCGGTGATGTGCATCACCTGTTGACAGGTATAACCTGTTTCCTTCATTCCTCCCCCTCATTGTTTTTTAGTGGGTGCAGCATTGTAATAGTTGCTGTTGTTAAACCTCCTTTTGCTGTTCGCCATCAACAATAGGTACTTGATATCAGTAAGGATTCAGTGCAGTGTGGTCGGTGATTAAAGAATGTCAAGGAAAAGCAGACAAAAAATACCATTTTTGTTCATTTTGATGTCGGATGTGTTCTGTCGCCTTACGTGTTTACAAACATTCGATTGGGCGTTGGATTACGGCCTTAATCTCAAATAAGAAATAGGGAATCAATAAATATTATTTTTTAAAATAATGATGAGCTGTTAATGTGTGTTTCACATGTCCCCCGCATGTAACTGCTACTGAAAGACTGAGAGAATGGACAAAGAAACCGCAACGCCCCCATCGTTGCGGTTTCTTTGTTTTTCCTTGTCTTTGGTTTCTGAATTTTGCATATGCAATTTATGAAATTGCGCCATCTGAACGTATACCCAATTAAAATGCTCAAAAAAGGCTTTGCACATTTTCGTGTGGCAGGTAATATAGCCGCATACCCCGGATTAGGGAGGGGGGGAAAGTGTTTGCCCTGACGGGTTCAGGGCATACGCTTTTTTTAATGCATGGCTGATGGTCCTTCAGCGCGTCGTCTTTAATCTCTTTTTTTCTATGTATTAACCCTTTCAACATTTTGGCATCTTTGCGGGTTGATTTGTCCAGGCCGCATATGTCTGTTTTATGATCAGGCATTTTCTGGCTTTCCAGAATTGATCGGCTGAGTTACCGTATTGTCACAGGAATGTACAGTATTGCCCTGCACGGACGATGTTGATTGCGAGTGGAAATAATTGAACCTAACCGGGAATCTGCCAAGCAATGACCGCAACCAGTACAGACGATATCCTGAAGTCGGCTTACGCGCTGCTCGACAGCGCCGTGCTGTCGTACAAGGGTGAGCCAACGGGCACTGCCGCCGCATTGGACGACCGCGTTGCTGCGCCGAATTACGAAGAATGCTTTGTGCGTGATTTTGTGCCCAGCGCACTGGTGTTTTTATGTGATGGCAAGCCTGAAATTGTGCGTAACTTCCTGAAAATGGTGGTTAGCTTGCGTCATCAACAACCCGTTATGGAGGGTCACGAGCGTGCGCTGGGCCTGATGCCGGCCAGTTTTCGCGTGCCAGGTGAACAGGATAAGGAGGGTACACCCACCGCTGATTTTGGCGAACTGGCTATTGGCCGGGTGGCACCCGTGGACTCGGCGATGTGGTGGGTGATTCTGCTGCGCAGCTATGTGCTGGTGACAGGTGATGTTGCACTGGCCCACAGTGAAGAATTTCAGGAAAGTATGCGTTTTACCCTGGATTTGTATTTGAAGGAAAGCTTTGAAACCTCGCCCGCCATGCTGGTACCGGATGCCTCGTTTATGATTGACCGGCGTATGGGGGTATACGGTCATCCACTGGAAATTCAGGCACTGTTGTATGGTATGTTAAGTACCGCACAGGAACTGTTGTTGCCCACGCCGGAAAATGAGCGTTTGCTGTCTAACAGTAAAAAGCGCATGCAAACTTTGCGTTCTTATGTGCGGATCTATTATTGGTTGGATTCTCAGCGTCTGAACGAAATCCATCGTTTTCGATCTGAAGAATTTGGTGAAGATGCAGCCAATCACCTGAATATTTACCCCGAAACCATTCCGCCCTGGATGGATGGCTGGTTACCGCCAAACAGTGGTTATCTGGTGGGGAACCTGGGTGTAGGGCGCATGGATTTCCGTTTGTTTTCATTCGGCAACCTGCTGGCGATCATGTTTGGCCTGACCACCGACAAACAAGCCGAGAAAATCATGAACCTGTATGATGCGCGCTGGAGTGAACTGGTAGGTGAAATGCCATTGAAAATCGTTTATCCCGCCCTGGATGGTGATAAATGGCGTTACACCACAGGAAGTGACCCCAAAAATGTGCCCTGGTCATATCACAATGGTGGCAGCTGGCCGTGTTTGATCTGGGCATTTGTGGGTGCTGCCGTGCGTACCGGGCGACATGATCTTGCGCGAAAAGTGATGGCGCAATCCATGGAAAAATTATGCAATGATCAGTGGCCGGAATATTATGATGGGAAGAACGGCAGCCTGATCGGGCGGCGTTCCAATTTGAAACAGACCTGGTCAGCCAGCGCAGTGATTTTAGGCCACCAATTCCTGGAAGACCCGGATGCTTTGGCGGTGTTTGAATCCATTAATTTTTAAAACAGACTCTAAAACAGACTCTAAAACAAACAAAAATATAAAGAAGCCATCGTGTCATCACCCATCAAACCGGATCAACTGAACTTTCCCAGAGCATCACCTCAAGCAGCCAAAGTGCTCGCGTACCTGTCTGCTGAAGACCCGGACATGAATGAGGTGAATAGCATCATAATGCAGGATCCGGTGCTCGCAGGCACCTTACTGCGCTATGCTAATTCACCGTTGTACCGGCGTGGTGGTGAAATCAGCAATGTACCGGCGGCAACGCGGATGATTGGCATAAAAAACGTGCGCAGTGCCGTGGTTATGACCACCCTGCGAGCAACCTGTCCCGCAGAAAGCGAACTCACAAAAACTATTTTGCAGCACTCGCTGGGTATTGCCACACTGTGCAAACTGATCGCCAAAAAAAGCTGTCCGGCAGTGGCTGATGACCTGGAATTACTGGGACTTATTCATGACATTGGCATGGTCGTGCTGGCCTGTAATGTTGAAGATGAATACCGGGCCTTGTTAATGCGCGCCCGGGCTGAAAATATTGCTATAGATGTACTGGAAAAAATGGAATTTGGTTTTACTCATGACCAGATTGCCGCCAAAGCTCTGCACGAATTCCGGTTGCCAAAACGCCATGAAAATGTATTGACCCATTTTCATCAGCTACCCGATGAAAATGAAACAGATGATGAATTAAAAAAAGAACGTGCGGTATTGATATTGGCGCATCGGCTATTGTTCGACATGCATGGTGGTGATGCCTGTACCGAAACACTGTTTGAATCAATCGACGAGCTTATGCAGACTTTAAATCTTGATGAAGGGGCATTAGGCGCTATTCGTGAACAGGCTCAGGCGCATTTTTCTGATTTTACGGGATAATCCCGAACCTGTTTTTCTCTTTTCACTTCTTTCCGTTTTGGTGTTTCCTGACTATGGCTTTGATTAAATTCGATGATGTTTCCCTGGCTTTTGGGCATGTTGCCCTGCTCGACAAAGTGGCCCTGCAAATTGACCCAGGTGAACGGGTGTGTCTGGTGGGTCGCAATGGCACTGGTAAATCAACATTAATGCAGATTCTACGCGGTGCGGTCAGCCCTGATGACGGCAGTGTGTGGCGTCAGCAAAATGTCCGTATCGCCTGGCTTGCTCAGGAAGTACCCGAAGATCAAACGCAATCCGTATTTGACGTGATTACCGCCGGACTGGAAGGCGTGGGTAGCTTGCTGGCTGAATATCATCATGTGGTCTTGTCGCTGGAAAAAGATGCCTCACCGGCCGTGCTGGAACGTCTTGCTGAATTACAAAGCAAACTGGAAGCCGAAGACGGCTGGCGTCTGGAACAAAAAGTCGAAGATGTGATATCACGACTGGAGCTGCCTGCGGACAAGCTGCTGTCGGAATTATCTGGTGGACTGAAACGCCGGGTAATGCTGGCGCAGGCACTGGTGACCGAACCGGATCTGTTGTTACTGGACGAGCCCACTAACCATCTTGACCTGGCCGGTATCCAATGGCTGGAAGATTTTCTGTTGAGCTGGAATGGGAGCGTTTTGTTTATCACCCATGATCGCGCCTTTTTGCAAAAACTGGCTACACGTATTGTGGAACTGGATCGCGGCAACATTAACTCCTGGCCTGGCGATTACAAAAATTATCTGCAAAAGAAAGAAGAAGCACTGGCCGTTGAAGCTGACCACAATGCTAAATTTGATAAACGCCTGGCGCAGGAGGAAGTGTGGATACGTCAAGGCATCAAGGCGCGCCGTACCCGTAACGAAGGCCGGGTGAGAGCGTTGCAAGCCATGCGTCGTGAATACAGTGACCGACGCAAAGTACAAGGTAAAGTCAGCCTTAATCTTGAAAATGCCGAACGCTCCGGCAAGCTGGTGGTGGAAGTGGAAAATGCCAGCGTGGGTTACGATGGCTCGACTATCGTGCGTGATTTTTCCACCCGCATCCAGCGTGGTGATCGCATTGGTATTATCGGCCCCAATGGTGCGGGTAAAACCACATTGCTGAAATTATTGCTGGGAGAGCTGGACCCGACACAGGGCACAGTGCAGCTTGGCACTAAACTGGAAGTCGCGTATTTTGATCAGCAGCGCGCCGTGCTGGACCCGAAAAAAACGGTTATGGACAATCTCAACTCCGGCAGTGATACGGTTACCATCAATGGCCGTGAAAAACACATTATCAGTTATTTGCAGGATTTTCTGTTTCCGCCGCAGCGGATACGCTCACCGGTATCATCACTCTCCGGGGGAGAGCGTAATCGTTTGTTACTGGCTCGCCTGTTTACACAACCCGCCAATTTGCTGGTTATGGATGAACCGACCAACGACCTCGACGTGGAAACCCTGGAATTACTGGAAGAGCTGTTGAGCGAATACAAGGGAACGCTATTGCTGGTTAGTCATGACCGCGCCTTTCTCGACAACGTGGTGACTCGCACCCTGGTCTTTGAAGGACAGGGCGCAGTGAATGATTACGTGGGAGGGTACGATGACTGGCTGCGTCAACGGCAACAGCCTGGTTCACAGGTTGTGGCTAAAAAAAATAAAACCAAAACAGAGAAGCCCGGATCAGAGGAAAAATCAGCAACAGCCAAAGTAAAAAAACTGAGCTACAAAGCGCAACGGGAACTGGATGGTCTGCCCGCACGCCTTGAGTTACTGGAAACAGAGCAAAACAGTTTACAGGCACAGATTGCCGCCCCCGAATTTTATCAGCAGAATAAAGACGAGGTTGCCAAAACATTGGCAAAGCTTGAGCGGGTGGGCAATGAGCTGGAACAGTGTTTTGCGCGCTGGGAAGAGCTGGAAGCAGAGCAGGCAGGATGATGGGGGAAGTGTCGGACGCAGCAGGTGACGGGGGCCGGTTTGTTATGGCGCGACAGCAATCCGCTGGGTTGATTTTTTTTGGCTTAATTGCCGGTCACACTTCCGGCAATAATAACGGGCTTTCCCCGTTATTATTTTATTATGCCGGGTCGTTGTCAGCTGATGCGTCATGCAACCACAGGCATAAGCAAACCGGCGTTGTTGTTTAAGCGGTATTCCCGAGAGATTATAATTTCCGGTTACTTTAGGCTCCACCCCCAGTGTATGCATGATGGCCTGCCACTCTTTTCCATGGGGCCGGATATTTTTAATACCAAATAAAATATCCGAAACATAATGGGCGACTTCATGAGGCACAGTCGTCGCGAGATTGTCATCAAAATACTTTGCAAAAATGAACGGGTTAAAACGGAGGTAGCGTTGTTTGTGTTTTAGCACATACATGCCCGAGCTTCTGCCACGCAAATCGAAGCGGAGATCAATAGGCTTGAACGCCCGCCCGAAGTGGTTCTGACATTGCTGTAACAGGTCAGAAGTGCGTTCAATAACCTGCTGCTGCTGTCCAGGCGTTATCGGGTCAATGGCGGGTATTTTTTGATTCATTGCAATAATAATTCATTGTCATCTGTGTGTTCAAAAACCTTGCCGTAAATATCCACGATAGTGGTTTCTGAATAGGACAGCTTACCATTGCCCACGGTGATGTGATGCCGGAATTCTGTGGTGCGTGCGTTATCCTGCATAAACGGTGACTGAATGATCCCCCATTGTGCATCATTCACATTCGCGGAAACCTCCAGCGTGACACTATTATCCTCGTTTTTTGCTCCCGAATGTTTCCCGCCGGCCAACACACAAACAGCGCGGGGAATGGTGAGCGAGTGCATAATGGTTTTGCTGTGTGAGTCCCACATCCAGTAACCGGTTTCGTCATGAAACACTTTGTCGGTGGATTTACGACGTACTACTTGCCGATAGTGCAGTGCCATTAAAATTTGTGATTCTGCGTTGGTAACGTCACCGATGGGTTCAAAGATAATGGTTTCATAATAAGGGTTATTTTCGACACCATCCGGCTCTGGCGCGACATCAAGTCCCTTGTCGCCTTTCCAGGTGCCTATCAAGCCTGTTAAGGGGCCGTAATCAAAATCGGTTTCATTATTCATGGTCTTATCCTTAAATCAAGTGATGTCTGCTATGTGCTAATGGAAGGGATGCAATACAATACTACTTGATTATGCACATTTTTGGCCTGTAATTTCAAAGTTATTATCCAGGTTGCCGAATTTTATTGCATGCCTCTGCATTTAATTCAGGTAGGTCGTCGTGAGCCAAGTGCAGAGGCGTATTTTATATTGAGATTGTTGGTCTGACAAATGACGGCGTCACTACAAATCATTTATCCATTATCGTCAGAGCACACTTCCCCGGAAAATAAATACGACTGTCCGTGTAGGGCTGCTGACCAGGAAAAGAAGGCCGAGTGGGTGCCGTATAAAAATGTCATGTTTGTGATTGCTCTTTCATCGAAGGCATATCGAAAAAAACTGAAGGAATCAGGAGGGTATATATAGGATGAAAAATATGAATTAAGCGCGAAAAATGTCAAGGCGTATAAAATTAATGGCTTGTACTATCACTCGTTACAGCCTTCAATGCAGAGGTATATTGATGGCGAAAAATTTTCACCGCAACGGATGCAAAAAGAAATATATTATTGTCTTCGCATTCCGTCGCGGTGAAATATAAATTAAGCATTTGCTGTGGTGACTTATTCCTCAAAAAACAATGTCATTCTCAACTTTTTTGACTTGTATACGGGCCATCCCGAGGTTGGCTGTTTTTCTATCCAGTGCTACATAGATAAAAATTGTTGGATTTTTCGCAAGCGGGCGGATTAAGTGGAATTGCCCCCCAAGAGTAATCAGAATGTCCTCAATTTCTTCTTTTAACCCGAGTGTTTTAATTGCTGACAGCTTTGCTTTTACTACTTCGGCGTTAACCGCACCAGCAAGCTCCATGTCCAGTCTGCCTGTAGTCTTGGATACCATTACCAAGCCAGTATCAGAATCCACCAGACATGCGCCAATAAATCCCTTGATTTCAGTAAGGGGTGAAATGTTCGTCGTTGACATTGTTTGACTCCTGTTTGTTAATGTTATGTTGTGGTTGTGAGAAACCAAATAACTCTATGTTAAGAATAACTGGATTTTCATCCCTTTCTGAAGACCTTTGATTTTCGCGGCTATTTTTTTGTTAATGCCGGCCCTGGGTTGTTGCATGGTGCGCCATCAAAAAAATCGGTAGCTGATTTTGAGTTATCATCCGTGAAAATTGTATGGTCTCTGTATGTTGTTGCTGAATCGGCCCTGTTTTAATAAATAACCTTGCTATTGTATATCATTACACTACTGGATATTTCTACAAACTGCTTTATGCGCATGTGATCGCTGTATGTTGTATTGGTCATGTGTCCGAGTATACTCGTCTACTAGATAGATGCCGTTTTATCGACACGGGGTTTTCGATCTTTAATCGGTATTCAATAAGGCGTAAATTTTTACTGGTTGAGCAATTTTTGTAGTGTTGGAAATGTCGGGTTTGGTGTGCGCCAGACAGGGTATCTAAATCTCAAGCGTCAACACTATTGGCTACGTTGGGGTTTGCAAGCTCACCACCAGCCTGCGACAAACAGAAATCTGACTTACCCTAATGGCAGTAGTGCGGAGCAGAGATCGAGACCACCGACCAGAACGGCAAAGTAAAATTACGGCCCTGCATTTTTTCTGATAACGCTGATTTTTGGGCCATCCGGTGTGAGCTGGATTTTTCTGGTCGTTCTGCTGTTGGTGTTGATCGGTACGCCGCGTTTGTTGTTTGTGCCGGGGTTAACCCTGTTTCAGTTATATCAGTCTTTCCTAATATACAATAAACTGCTACGCTATTGATTCGTTTATTTTTGGCAGGGGCCGGTGTGTGGTCGTGCCCGTGCCCGTTCATTGTTTGCAGGGAGTGTTGATTATGGTGAGACAGTGCGCGATTTTTCCACGGTATTGGTGGCGTGGGATAATGGTTGTTCTGCCGGTATGGATGTTGATATCAGTGCCGGGTTTTGCTGCGGATCCTCTCGCTGTGGCGACGGTTGAGCAACGGGTGAAGCCGGATATTTTTGTTACTGATGCGCTGATCGAGGCTGTGCATCAGGCGACGCTGGCGGCTGAGACCACGGGGCGTATCAAACAGATTTTTTTTGATGTGGATGATGTGGTGGCGCAGGGCGATGTTTTGCTGCGGTTTACCGACAAAGAGCAGCAGGCCGGGCTGGCGCGTGCGGAGGCGGGACAAAAAGAGGCACTGGCGCGTCTTGTTCAGGCGCAGGCCGAGCATACGCGCATACAGTCTGTGTTTGCCCGCAAGTTGGTGGCCAAATCTGCACTGGATAAAAGCAGTGCTGATCTCAAGGCAGCAGAGCAGCGGGTAAAGGCTGCGGAGGCTGATCTCAGGGAGGCACGCCAGCAACTGGAGTATACGGTGGTGCGTGCGCCTTATGCCGGTATCGTGGTGAAGCGTCATGTCAGTGTGGGTGAACGGGTGCGTCCGGGTACGCCGCTGATGACAGGGTTTTCTCTGGCAAAATTACGGGCGACAACGAGTGTGCCGCAGTCGATAGTGGCCGCCGTGCGTCAGCATGGTGAGGTGCGTATCAGTATTGATCATGCCGAGCCTGTTATCAGTCAAGATATTACCGTCTACCCCTACGCCGATGCGGCCAGCCATAATTTTACCGTGCGTGCGGAATTATCATCAGTACCTGCCGGGTTTTATCCCGGCATGTTTGCGAAGGCGTATTTTGTGACGGGTGAAAAACCGCGTTTGCTCATGCCTGCCCGTGCCGTGGTGCATCGCAGTGAGGTAACGGCAGTGTATGTGATTGATGCGCAGGGGCAGGTGGGTTTTCGGGCGGTGCGTATTGGCCGGTCGTTTGCGGAGGGTGAGGCAGAAAAAACCGTTGAAGTGCTGGCGGGGCTGGAAGCTGGGGAGCAGGTGGCGCTGTTTCCGGTGAAGGCGGGTGTGTTGCTAAAAGCACAACGTGCCCGATAGGACGGTGCCAATGAATACAAAACCGGGTTTGTCCGGGCGCATAGCCAACACGTTTTTGGTCTCTGAAATCACGCCATTGCTGGCGTTGGTGGGTTTATTGCTGGGGGTGTTTGCGGTACTGGTGACACCGCGTGAAGAAGAGCCGCAAATTAATGTGACTTTTGCCAATGTGTTTATTGCTTTTCCGGGTGCCAGTGCGCAGGAAGTTGAGAAACTGGTGAGTACGCCCGCTGAGCAGATTCTGTCGGAAATCTCCGGCATCAAACACGTTTATTCCGTTTCCCGCCTGGGGCAGTCAGTGCTCAGTGTGCAGTTTGAAGTGGGTGAAGACCGCACTCAGGCTATCGTGCGTTTGTACAACGCGATTTATTCTAACCAGGACTGGTTACCCAAAAATCTGGGTGTCGGACAGCCGATTATCAAACCCAAGGGTATTGATGATGTGCCTATTGTTACCCTCACGCTGTGGAGTGAAGATACATCCACGGGTACTTATGAATTACAACAGGTGGCGCACGCCATTGAAGCCGAGCTGAAACGGGTGCCGGGTACGCGGGATATTTATACCGTTGGTGGTGCGGACCGGGTCGTGCGTGTATTGCCGGATGCAGCCCGGTTATCGGGTTATGGTATCGCGCTGGATGATTTACGCCGTACTTTGCAAATGGCCAATCACTCGCAACATGCGGGTGAACTGGTGGCAGAAAATACGGAAATTCCCGTTCATGCAGGACAATTTCTGGCGAATGCTGATGAGGTGGGTGCGCTGATAGTGGGTGTGCGTGATGGCCGACCCATTCGTTTATCCGATGTGGCGGAGGTGCGTTTGGGTGCTGATCAGCCTGAGCACTATGTCTGGTCAGGCGATGCGCAAGGGGAGCACCCGGCCGTGACGGTGGCGGTTGCCAAAAAGCCCGGTATGAATGCGGTAGATGTGGCCAACAAGGTCATTAACCGTTTTAAACAACTGAAAGGCACGTTTGTGCCGGATGGTGTTCATGCCACAGTGACCCGTAACTATGGCGCCACCGCCAACGACAAAGCGCAAAAACTGATTGGCAAACTGGTGTTTGCCACCGGTTTTGTCGTGTTGCTGGTGTTGTTTACGCTGGGGCTGCGTGAAGCGTTCATTGTGGGTGCAGCGGTGGTGATTACGCTGGCAGCCACGCTGTTTGCCTCCTGGGCCTGGGGTTTTACCATTAACCGGGTATCGTTGTTTGCACTGATTTTTTCCATTGGCATTCTGGTAGATGACGCCATTGTGGTGGTGGAAAATATCCATCGCCATATGAAAATGAGCGATAAAAGCCTGCGCGAAATTATTCCGCTGGCGGTGGATGAAGTGGGCGGCCCGACCATTCTGGCAACCTTTGCCGTGATCGCCGCATTGTTGCCCATGGCTTTTGTCAGCGGCCTCATGGGGCCGTATATGAGCCCCATTCCCATTAATGCCAGCATGGGCATGTTGATTTCATTGGCCGTGGCTTTTGTGGTGACGCCATGGATGGCCTGCAAGCTGTTGCAGCGTAAACAGCACCGTAAAACAGATAACGCAGAAACAGCAAACAACGAAGACAACAGCACGTTGTTCACTTTATTTCAGCGTTTTATGGGACCGATGTTACGAGGCCACAAGGGACGCTCATATCGTTGGTTGCTGTTGATGGTGATTGTGTTGTTAATCGGTATTTCCGTCGCGCTGCCGGTTTTTAAACTGGTGGTGCTGAAAATGCTGCCGTTTGATAACAAGTCTGAATTTCAGGTGGTGGTGGATATGCCGGAAGGCAGCAGCGTTGAAGAAACGGCGCGGGTATTGCGTGAGATTGGTGATTATCTGGTGACAGTGCCGGAGGTGGAAAACTATCAGGCTTATGCAGGCACAGCCTCACCGATCAATTTTAATGGACTGGTGCGCCAGTATTATTTACGCCGGGGTGCCAACGTGGGTGATGTGCAGGTTAATCTGGCACCCAAACATGAGCGTGAACGCAAGAGTCATGATATTGCAGCAGCGGTGCGTGCGCCGCTGGCAGAGATAGGCCAACGCCTCAACGCCAATGTAAAAGTGGTGGAAGTGCCACCGGGCCCGCCCGTACAGGCACCGCTGGTGGCAGAAATTTACGGCATTGATTATGAGGGTCAGCGACAGGTCGCCCAACAGGTACGTGCCGTTTTTGAGAACACCGCAGACGTAGTGGATGTGGATGACAGTGTGGAAACACAAGCGCCGCGACTGATCGTGAAAGTGGATCGTGCCAAAGCCGCACTGCTGGGTGTGTCGCAGCAAAACGTAGTGGCGGCGATTGCCATGGCGCTGAATGGCGAAGATGTCAGCTACCTGCACAGTGCGCAGGTGAAATATCCCGTACCGATTCGCATTGAGTTTGCTGTTGCTGACAAGACGGACATTGCATCACTGTCATCATTGAAAGTGCGGGCAGACCTGCGTGAAAACATCAATGGAAAAGCCGGTGCACTGGTGTCACTGACTGATGTAATCACCATAGAGCACAGTACACGGGAACAGGCAATTTATCACAAAGACCTGTTGCCTGTGGTGTTTGTTACCGGGGATCTGGCAGGTAAACTGGACAGTCCGTTATACGGCATGTTTGATATTGCCGCGCAACTGGGTGAGCAGGTTCAGACGGCCGCCGGACCACTGACACAATACTTCTTCGCACAACCGGAAAATCCCTATGATTACAGTCTCAAATGGGATGGTGAGTGGCAAATTACGTTTGAAACATTTCGTGACATGGGCATCGCCTACGGCGTGGGTATTATATTGATCTACCTGCTGGTGGTGGCGCAGTTTCGCTCCTATCTCGTGCCGCTGATTATCATGGCACCCATTCCGCTCACCATTATCGGCGTCATGCCGGGACATGCACTGCTTGGTGAACAATACACCGCAACCTCAATGATCGGCATGATCGCATTAATGGGCATTATCGTGCGTAACTCGATATTGCTGGTGGACTTTATTCAGCAACAGGTAGCCGCAGGAATGGCTCTGGAAGAAGCGGTATTGCGGGCCGGTGCCGTGCGCGCCAAACCCATCGTGCTCACGGGCCTGGCTGCCATGCTGGGCGCATTGTTTATTCTTGATGATCCTATTTTCAGTGGTTTGGCGATTTCGCTGATTTTTGGTATTTTGATTTCGACCCTGCTTACACTGGTGGTTATTCCGGTCATGTATTACGCATTTCAGTATAAACGTCAGGTAGGATAGACCGATAAGACCACCCACACAGAGATATCGATCCGGCAGATAAATTGTGTGAATATTTGTATTACCCAGGTTAATTGCTGCTATGGTTAATTGCTACTGGCGACTGTTTTAAAAAAACCATTCACCCGCAAAGAGATAATACTTCGATCATGGCCGACCGCAGACTGCAAGTGTTTTACAGCGTGGCACGCTTGTTGAGTTTCACCAAAGCTGCCGAATCCCTTCACATGACCCAACCCGCAGTGACCTTTCAGGTGCGCCAGTTGGAGGAGCATTTCAATACCCGGTTGTTTGACCGTACGCACAATAAAATCAGCCTCACCGCAGCCGGTGAACGGGTGTACTTCCATGCTGAAAAAATCTTCGCCATTTATGCCGATATGGAAAACAGTGTGCGGGAACTCACCGGTGAAATCAGTGGTGTACTGATTCTTGGTGCCAGCACCACCATTGCAGAATACATGCTGCCAGCGTTGCTGGGTGATTTCAAAGAAAAATACCCCGACGTTAATATCCGACTCAAAGTATCCAACACTGATGGCATTGTTTCCATGGTGGAAAATAACGTCATTGACCTGGGTGTAGTGGAAGCTCCGGTGAATAACAAAAACCTGGCGGTGGAACCTTGCCGTACAGATCGTCTGGTGGCCATTACCCCGCCGGGGCATGAGCTGAGCAATCTGGGAGATAAACAGGGTCACAAAATTCCGGTACAGGCCATTCTGAATTACCCCTTTATCTGTCGTGAAGAAGGCTCAGGCACCCGTGAAGTGATTATGGAGTATCTCAGGGAATCCGGTGTAGATCCGGCTCAGCTCAACATCATTATGGAACTGGGCAGTCTGGAAGCCCTCAAAGGTGCCGTAGAAGCTGGTATTGGGGTCAGCATTGTTTCACGCGCCACCCTGTTGAAAGAGATCAAGCTGGGCTCGGTTGACGTGCTGGAACTGGATCCGCCACTGGAGCGTCCCTTCTCGTTTGTGCATCAAAAACACAAGTTTCGTCAATGCGCCATGGATGAACTGCTGGAATTTGCGCGTAACTATTGTGAAAGTCACAAAGCAGACAACGAATGATCAACCATCGTTGGTCTAGGGTGTGAAAAGCCAACATTGGGTAACATGAGTCTGGTGAAAAAAAACGGTTATTGATTGTCACAACGCTGGCGGAGACCGGACAGGAAAATGAACATGTTCATCTACATGGCAAAGAGTCTGTTGGCCGTTGTCGTAGCCATCGTCGCAGCCA
>Ga0256839_1000553_pt1 | contig 48054 bp, 52 predicted proteins | sample 354166metaG_FD_185968 | JGI IMG/M metagenome (GOLD analysis project Ga0256839, IMG submission 185968) | Hydrothermal vent microbial communities from Mid Atlantic Ridge, Atlantic Ocean - 354-166 | ecosystem: Environmental > Aquatic > Marine > Hydrothermal vents | place: Atlantic Ocean: Mid... | reverse complement strand
CAGAATATTTGCTGGGATGTTGGTGCTCATATTACCTGCCGTATGTAAGATCGTGAGAAGTTTTACATTTCAACAGGTTATAGGGGAGCCAGCATCCTTTTTCACTCAACAAAGCGGAGAAGAGCCTCTTCCCTCATATTTTTAGTATAAATATCAGCAACTTGTGGCGCATTCGCTGCCCGACTTTGCGTAACAATGCTTAACTCATTCCGGCAAAACTTCGGCAGTCGTTTTGGCCGAATTAAATATTTTTCTATGCTCACTCTGAGGAAAAACGACACTGATATAGAAACAATCCTTGCTTTCAATTAGATACGCACATACTTTCAATTGGCCCTTATATAAATTACAATCAGCCCCTTGATTGATTTCAATTTATCAGCTCTTCGTTTGCAACTAGACAGCACCTTGGTCGTAAATAGATAGTTGCTTAATAATCGCATAGTTAGGAGCCATCCAATTATATGTACCATCGCTTTTCTACCGAAAAGATCAAAACTGCCTTAACAGACACGCCCGTTGTGTTTGTAATGGGGCCGCGCCAGTCGGGTAAAACCACATTGGTTAAAAGTATAATCGATGACTCTTGGGAATATATAAACCTGGACGATCAAACTCAATTTGAGGTTGCACAGAATGATCCTGTTGGGTTTATCCGCAACCTCCCCGCAAAAAAAAGAATCGCAATAGATGAAGTACAGCGGCTACCTGAGCTGTTTGTATCGATCAAACAAGCCGTTGATGAAGACCGTATCCCTGGGCGATTTCTTTTGACCGGATCAGCTAATGCCCTGCTTTTGCCAAGGCTATCGGATTCACTGGCTGGTCGTATGGAATCTGTGCGCCTTAGCCCCCTCTCAGAGTGTGAAATTCAAGATAATCAGCCCACATTTTTAACCAAGTTACTTTCTCAAGAGGTTCCTACAAGCAATGATAAGCGTATTCGTGACCATCTGATTCAACGCATTGTTGTGGGTTGTTTCCCTGAGCCTTTACAACGTGCAACTGAACAACGCAGCAGAGCCTGGTACCAACAATATATCAACAGCTTGATTCAAAGTGACATTCTGGATTTAACGCATATAGACCACCCGGAATTGATGACTAAACTGTTTAGGTTGACCGCCTTTTATGCGGGAAAATTATCTAACCTCTCAGAAATGGGGAGTAAGCTAGGGTTAAGTCATGTCACTATAAAAAAATATATGGCCTTGCTAGAACAGCTATTTCTCGTTGAACGATTACCTGCATGGCATTCCAATGAATATAAACGTCTAATCAAAACACCTAAAATACACCCCACAGATACGGGGATTATTTGCGCTGTTCGTGAATTGAACAGCAAGCGTTTAATTCAGCAACCGGAGATTTATGGGCTTCTATTAGAGTCCTTTGTTTATAACGAGTTACGTAAACAAGCAAGTTGGATTAACAAGCAACTCAATTTCTACCACTACAGAGACAAAAAGAAAGTAGAGGTGGACATTATCATTGAAGACTCCATGGGTGACTGTTTTGCTATAGAAGTGAAAGCTTCGGCAACGTTAATATCTAAAGACTTTGCCGGTTTAGAGCGCTTCAAAAATATCACTGGCGAGCGATTCAAACTGGGGATCTTACTCTATGATGGCGATCACACCACAGCATTTGGTGATAGGCTCTTTGCTGTACCGATTGGCGCGTTGTGGGCGTGAAACTTATTTTCATACCTGATATTCCTCGACCATCCTAGCAAATAGGTTCACCAACCTCATGTCCTCCAAATTTCCATGAAAATCCAAAGCCAGCCGAGGACTCGCGACGACAATCACAAGACTTTGTGCTCGTGATATCGCAACGCTCATACGGTGATCCTGCCCACTAATGATGGACACCCTGTTAAGCGAGTAAACTACGCAACAGAGGTGAATTATGACAAAGCAATCAGAAAAGAAAAAGACAACCCGCAACACTTATCTCCCAGAGTTTCGGAGCGAGGCGCTGGCCTTAGCTGAAAAGGTGGGTGTCCCAACAGCAGCAAAGGAATTGGGCCTCCATGAATCCCAGCTCTACGGGTGGCGGACAAAGGCCTGCCCCCTCCAGTCTCAAAGTGAATTTGAGCGGAAGCAGGCGGTTGAAATTGCCCGCCTCAAACGCAAGTTGGCGGAGCAAGCGGAGGAACTTGCCATTGTAAAAAAGGCGGCAACGTACTTAGAGGAGTACACAATTTAAAGCACACTTTTGGAAGACGACTCCGGTCCGCAGGTATATCCAACGAAACAAGGAGAGTGCTGTTAGGGCAGACAAATGGTGACATCACAACCGATTATTCGGCTGCTGAAGTTGCAGAACTACTTGAAGCGGTAAATCGACTTTGTTTGACTAAAGATCAACGGGGTGCCCACGAAACGCCCACGCTAACTTTAATCAAAAGAAAAGTCGGCTAGAGAATCCCTCATAACCAACTGTATTTGTTACTAAAAATGGCGCGCCCGGAAGGATTCGAACCTCCGACCGCCTGGTTCGTAGCCAGGTACTCTATCCAACTGAGCTACGGGCGCGTGAAAACAATGGCTAACCGTCGAACGACAAAGCCAAAAGAGCGAGGAATATACCGACTCCATCATCCCGTTGCAAGGAAACCAATAAACTTATTTGTTTCTCCCCTGCCCTTTCTAAAGCCAAACCTTATCCACCTATTATGAAATGGCGGAGAGCGAGGGATTCGAACCCTCGATACGTTGCCGTATACGCCCTTAGCAGGGGCGCGCCTTCAGCCACTCGGCCAGCTCTCCTGGTCAAAAACGCAATTATCTGCGAATACGACAAGGGCGCTATTCTCCCAGAATTGAGTGCAATAGAAAACCCACTGCGGCAACTCTTTCCCGTGAAATAGCTAACTATTCAGCCTTCCATAACCACCCAGCCAACAAGTTGGCAAGCATGCGGTGATATTTTCAGCAAATGAACGATAAAACGACAAACAGAGGCGCTACTGTTACGCTTACAAAAGACTGTTACAGCACCTGAAAATAAGCCGGCAACAACGGCCAGCTACAGAACCTCTGGAAACCTACGCTATGGTGCAGGTTTTTGCGGTGCCTTTTCATTCTGAATACGCTCGTAAATTTCTTCACGATGCACAGATACTTCTTTAGGGGCGTTAACCCCAATACGGACCTGGTTGCCTTTGACGCCCAGGACAGTTACGGTGACGTCATCTCCAATAATCAGGGATTCACCCACGCGTCGCGTCAAAATTAACATGTTTATCTCCTTGTTTACTTCAAACTCTCCATCACGTCCCTGCTGGCCCGCACTGAAGAAACCATCGGCATTTTTTGCCTAAACTACAGACTCGATTCGCACTTGCGTACACCAACCCACACTGTCCTTGTGCGAAACTGCATGCGCATTCATTATTGCGACACTTCGATCGACTGCTCCAACCCAAAACCGCTGTGCAATGCCCGCACACCCAGCTCCAGATACTTTTCATCCACCACCACTGATACCTTGATCTCGGAAGTGGATATCATACGAATATTAATACCTTCATTAGCCAGAATCTCAAACATCTGACTGGCAATGCCCGCGTGTGAACGCATTCCGACGCCTACTAATGAAATTTTGACGATTTTATCATCAGCGCTCACTTCACGCGCACCCAGGTCTTTGGCAACCTGCTCCAGCACGGCCTGGGTTCGCAGAAAATCATTGCGATGCACTGTAAAGGTAAAATCTGTAGTCCCATCAGCACCCACGTTCTGAATAATCATATCCACCTCGATGTTCGCCGCACCCACGGGGCCCAGAATTTGGTGCGCAACACCAGGTTGATCAGGCACACCTTGCACCGTCAATTTGGCTTCATCTTTGTTAAACGCGATACCCGAAATCAACGCCTGCTCCATGCCCTCTCCCTCGTAACTGATCAATGTCCCTGCTTGCTCAACAGCAACATCTGCAAAACTGGATAACACCCGCAGTGGCACATTGTACTTACCCGCAAACTCCACAGCCCGAATCTGTAAGACTTTAGAGCCCAAACTGGCCATCTCCAGCATCTCTTCAAAAGTAATGCGATTCAATCGTCGCGCTTTTGGCTCTATTCGTGGATCAGTCGTGTACACCCCATCCACATCGGTATAAATCTGGCATTCATCAGCCTTTAATGCAGCAGCCAGAGCCACTGCCGTGGTATCCGAGCCCCCGCGCCCCAAGGTCGTGATATTGCCACGCTCATCAACACCCTGAAAACCAGCTACGACCACTACCTCGTTGGCATCCAGCGCCGCATTCATTCGTTGCTTGTCAATATCAACAATACGCGCTTTATTGTGCTCAGCATCCGTGCGGATACACACTTGCCCACCTGTAAACGAGCGTGCGGCAACGCCTCTTTTTTTCAGTGCCATAGCTAACAAGGCAATCGTCACCTGCTCACCTGTGGACAACAGCACATCCAGCTCGCGACAATCCGGTTGCGACTGGAGCGCCGTAGCGAGCCCCATCAACCGATTCGTTTCACCACTCATCGCGGAAACCACAACCACTACTTTGTGGCCTCTCGCACCAAAGGCCGCGATTTTTTCAGCCACATGCTCGATGCGCTCTACCGAGCCCACTGAAGTGCCACCGTACTTTTGAACAATCAGCGCCATGCCAACCGCTCACTACAAAGATGTAAATTCAACACTACTTAATCTCGCTCAAGGGGGGTATTGTAGGACAATTCTTACACAATAGACAAGAAATTCATTTTCACGCACAGCATTGGTGCGGTTTCCGTGACGTTGTGGTGCATATATGACCCATTAATTCACCGCTAACCGCAATTTGACCCAATCCGGCACCGCCTGTAGCGCCACATCCAGACCTGAAGGGTCTTTACCACCTGCCATCGCTAAGTCAGGACGACCACCACCTTTACCACCCACCTCCTGTGCGACAACATTAACCAAGTCACCCGCACTTACACGTGCGGTTTCTGCCTTGGTGACACCCGCCACCAGACTCACTTTGCCGCCCTCCACCGTTGCTAACACAACTACCGCTGCACCCAGTTTATTCTTCAGCTGGTCTACCGTGTCACGCAGAGACTTGGCATCACCACCTTCCAGTTTCGCTGCCAATACTTTAATGCCATCGATCTCCACCGCTTGCGCGGCCAAATCACCGCCCTGGCTGCTAGCCAGCTTGGCCTTTAGTTGCTCCAACTCTTTTTCCAAACCCCGGCTGCGGTCAATAAGCTGATGCGTTTTAACCTGCACCATGTCGTTGTCAGTTTTTAATAAACCAGCGACCTGCATTAGCGTTTTTTCTATTTCGGTGATGTAACGTAACGCACCTTCACCCGCCACTGCCTCGATACGTCTCACACCTGCGGCCACACCTCCTTCAGAAGTGATTTTAAACAAACCAATATCACCTGTACGCTGCACATGTGTGCCACCACACAGCTCTACGGAAAAATCACCCATATTCAGCACTCGCACCACATCCCCGTATTTTTCGCCGAACAACGCCATAGCGCCAGACGCTTGCGCCTCTTCCTGCGACATTAGTTTTGTTTCCACAAGCAGGTTGGCACGAATTTTATGATTGACCAGGGCCTCAATTTCATCCAGTTGTTCTGAACTAACTGCCTCACAGTGAGAAAAATCAAACCGCAAACGCTCAGCATCCACCAACGAACCTTTTTGCTGCACATGCTCACCCAACACTCGACGTAAAGCGGCATGCAGCAAATGAGTAACCGAATGATTGGCTGCAATCGCAGCGCGATCCCGCATATTGACCTCCGCAGACATGGCTGTACCAATTTGCAAGCTACCTTTGGTCACCCTTCCCACTAACACATTTGCGGCACCCGCTTTTTGAGTATCTGTAACAACAAACCTAGCACCATCACCATCATTTAATTCGCCACGATCCCCTACTTGCCCACCAGATTCTGCATAAAATGGCGTCTTATCAAGAACGACTAGACCTGACTCATTCTCGGCCAGCATAGCCACAGCCTCTTTATTCAAATTAAACAAACCTACAACTGTGGACTGTTCGCCCAAGCGCTCATAACCAACAAATTCAGATTTAACATTCACCACTAATTTATCGGCATAGTCCTTACCAAAATTACTCGCGGCTCGCGCTCGCGCTCGCTGCTCATCCATTGCTGCTTCAAAACCGACCATATCCAATGTCAGTCCGCGTTCGCGGGCAATATCAGCGGTAAGGTCTACCGGAAACCCATACGTATCATAAAGCTTAAATACCGTCTCACCATCGATTTCTTTACCCGCAAGATTCACAATAGCCTCTTCAAGAATGTTCATGCCATGATCTAGCGTTTCCGCAAAACGTTCTTCTTCCTGTTTCAGTACACGCTCTACATATGGCTGGGCTTTGACTAACTCAGGATAAGCATCACCCATTACCTCACCCAGCACTGCGACCAACTTGAAGAAAAATGGCTCACGCAAACCCAATTTGTGACCGTGACGAATAGCGCGCCGCACAATACGCCGCAGCACATAACCACGACCTTCATTGGAGGGCACTACACCATCTACCGCCAAAAAGGCACACGCACGAATGTGGTCGGCGATAACCCGCAGAGAAGTATTGCCAAGATTGTTTTCTCCGGCTAATTTAGCAATGGCGGCAATGAGATGCTGAAACAAATCGATATCATAATTGTTATGCACTCCCTGCAGCACAGCGGCAAGACGCTCTAACCCCATGCCGGTATCCACAGAAGGATGCGGTAACAAATTCATCTTGCCGGTAACATCACGATCAAATTGCATGAATACAAGATTCCAGATTTCGATGTAACGATCACCATCTTCTTCCGGCGTACCTGGTGGGCCACCAGCGACATCAGCTCCATGGTCATAAAAAATTTCCGAGCAAGGGCCACAGGGGCCGGTATCACCCATGGACCAAAAATTATCGCTTTCGTGTTTGTTACCTCCAGGCTTATCACCAATACGTGAAAAACGTGTGGGATCAACACCGATTTCATTTAACCAGATATCAGAGGCTTCTTCATCTTCGGAATAAATAGTGATCCACAGGCGGTCTGCGGGCAGTTTGACTTCTTTGGTCAAAAACTCCCAAGCAAACTGAATGGCTTCGCGTTTGAAATAATCACCAAAACTAAAATTGCCCAACATCTCAAAAAAAGTGTGGTGACGGGCAGTATACCCAACATTTTCCAAATCATTATGCTTGCCACCAGCACGCACACAGCGCTGGGAGCTGACAGCACGTTTATAATTGCGGGTGTCCTGCCCGGTAAAAACGTCTTTAAATTGCACCATGCCTGCATTGGTGAATAACAGAGTGGGGTCACTACCAGGTACCAGCGGACTGCTGGCCACCAGCTCATGATTGTGCCGGTGAAAATAGTCTAAAAACAGCCTACGAACATCTGCGCTTTTCATTATATCTGTCAACCTGCTCCGCCAGCGCATGGTTAATCTCGCGCCATCTAGTTATAGTTATTCGCTGTTAAACATCATCTAGCACCGCCTTAATCTGCTCGGAGGTAAATCCCCGGTACTGAAGAAAGCGGGCCTGACGGGCCCGCTCTTTGAAATCCTCCGGCAGCCCCCCCCCGAAGCGTTTGCAACGCACCTGTACTGCACGCTTAACCCACCGGGGATCCTCAACATCAAGGTAAGTCGCCTGTATTTTCTCACTCACGCCGCGTTCGCGCAATTCCGACTGAATACGCCGTGGGCCATGGCCATTATTGCAGCGATAACGCACGAAAGCCTCAGCAAAACGCGCATCACTCACCAGCCCTTCGTCTGCCAATTGCTCAACCACTTCGACCACAACGCCTGCATCATAATCTTTATTGATCATTTTTTTTTGCAATTCGACCAACGCATGCTCACGCCGCATCAACAAATCCATAGCCTTTTTACGCACCTTGGCATACGTGTTGCGACGTTGCGACCCCGCTACTGTCTCACCACTTTCTTCTGCCTGAGCCTGACTCATCGTATTCAGGTCTCGGCCTCAGCGCTTTCGTCGGCAACCTTGCCAGCAGGTTTCCCTGCGGACTTATCAGTGACATCCGGCAGTAACTTAGCGCGCACCTGAGCCTCTATTTCCTCAGCAATATGTGGGTTTTCTTTCAAATAACCCCGTACATTATCTTTGCCTTGGCCAATACGGTCACCGTTATAACTATACCACGCACCGCTCTTGTCAATAATGCCCTCCTGAACACCGAGAGTAATAATTTCGCCTTCCCGGGAAATTCCTTCGCCATAAAGAATATCAAATTCGACCTTTTTAAACGGTGGTGCCACTTTGTTTTTCACTACTTTGACGCGGGTCTCGTTGCCCAGAATCTCATCACCTTTTTTCACTGCACCAATGCGGCGAATATCCAGACGTACCGAGGAGTAAAACTTTAACGCATTGCCACCGGTGGTAGTCTCAGGGTTACCGAACATCACACCAATTTTCATTCGAATCTGATTAATAAAAATCACCAATGTATTAGATCGCTTGATGTTGGCAGTGAGTTTGCGCAAAGCCTGTGACATCAGCCGCGCTTGCAAACCAACATGGTGATCGCCCATATCCCCCTCGATTTCAGCCTTTGGTGTTAATGCTGCCACAGAGTCAATCACCACCACATCCACCGCACCGGACCGCACCAGCATATCTGTGATTTCCAGTGCCTGCTCACCGGTATCCGGCTGTGAAACCAAAAGCTCATCCACATCGACACCCAGCTTGCCTGCATAGTTTGGGTCTAAAGCATGCTCGGCATCCACAAAAGCCGCCGTGCCTCCCTGTTTTTGGATTTCCGCCACCACATGCAAGGTCAGCGTAGTTTTACCGGAGGACTCTGGCCCATAAATCTCAACAACCCGGCCTTTAGGCAAACCACCAATGCCTAGTGCCACATCCAACCCTAAGGAGCCTGTGGATACTACTTCGATGTCACGGCTAGCACTGGCATCGCCCATACGCATAACCGAACCTTTACCAAACTGCTTTTCGATTTGTCCCAGTGCTGCACTTAGTGCCTTTTGTTTGTCATTTGCCGCCATGATCCCTATCTCCCAGTTAACTGCGCTTGTTAAACCTACATTAATCAGGCGAATCGCAGCGAGAATAACTATGACACTGAAAATGAAAAGGCTTTTTGGAGCCTGCCGAGCAACAGCGCATCACCCATACGCTGGGCTCAATTTGTGCCAATAAACATTCGCAGTAGATTCAACTGATTAATTTAAGCTAACGGTCGATGGACTTACGTCCAACTGAGAACAAACTCTAATCTTTACATTTCATGATGTCAATATTTTTTATTACCTACATAAAATTTATCATGTGATAGTTTTTATTGGGACAGACCGATTAATCCTCGATATACTTTCCCGAATCAACCGCAACAATAAATAAAGATCGTGACCTCAATGCCCAAAATGCTAAACGACATCAAATGGAGCACCCAACAGCGACTCCAACACATCGAGCTGATGGCCTATTACACTGGCATCATCACTCGTAGCGACCTCGCCCGTGCTTTTGCCATCTCTGATGCTGCTGCCACCAAAGACCTCAAGCTCTACACTGAGCTAGCGCCCGATAATTTGAACTACCGTCATAGCGTGTTTGGTTTTGTGCCTAGCGACAACTTCCGACCACAGTTCAGCGAACTAACTCCAGCGGAAGTGCTCTCTATAATCGCCGCAAACTTGGCCGCAACTGGCAGCCCTTATGACAACCAACCACTGTACAACATACCTACCGAACCCCTGCCGCTACCCCTTCGACTACCAAAACACGCAGTCTTGGCGCAAATCCTGCGAGCCATCAAACAGAGCCGCAAACTAGCAGCAAGCTATCACTCGCTTTCGGATAGAGAAAGTCCGCAAAAACGTGTGATCGAACCTCACGCATTGGTAAATACCGGCCTACGCTGGCATCTGCGCGCCTACAATGAAGAGACTTATGATTTCCGGGATTTTGTACTGTCACGATTCACAGCGGCACAAATGCTACCTGAAACGGCTGAATCCAGCGCGCAATACGATGACGACTGGAGTGAAATAGTTACCCTGCAACTCAGTCCACACCCAGAAATCAGCGCACAAAAACGTGCACGCCTGCTTATTGATTACCAAAATGAAAATGGTCTGATCGAAGTACCGGTGCGCCGCGCCCTCATTGGCTACCTGCTGCAACATCTAGCCGTAGATACCACGGCGGATCACCGCATGAACCCCAATGCTCATCAGTTGATTGTGCTCAATCGGGATGAAATCGAACCCTTTGCAAGCTGGGCATTTGCTTGAAAACCAGCCCGGCGACGAAACCAGCATCCTGTATGATTTTTTACGTAGACTTATGAAATACCTGGAATGGATTCCGGCACGGCACATTCAACACACAATGCCAACACACCTCGCAATGCACGCTCCACCGCTTTCGCTCGCACTACAGCACGATTACCACTGAAATACTCGGTACACACTACCGGCATCATTTTTTCTGCCTGCCAAGCCAGACACACCATACCCACAGGCTTGTCCGGAGTACCACCTGTAGGACCAGCGATACCACTCACAGCCACCGCGACCTGAGCATGACTGCGACTCAACGCACCCATCACCATTTCAGTCACTGTGGCTTCGCTTACCGCACCATGCTTCGCCAAAGTTCCAGCACACACACCAAGCATGTCTTGCTTGGCTTGTCTCGAATAGGTGACAAACCCTCGTTCAAACCATTGCGAACTGCCCGCAATATCGGTAAGCGCAACAGCAATACCTCCTCCCGTGCAAGATTCAGCAACAGCCAATTGCCAACGATGAGCCTGCAAGGCATCAGCAACTTGTTTCGCTAGGATAGCGTTTTGAGGATACATCAGGAAAGTCTACCGCATGTGCTGCCCAGGATCATCAAACCTGGACACTCACCAAACTTGAAACGCTACAATGAATAAGGCGGCTCTTGCTCGACATCATAACCAGACACCTCGACGCAGTCTCGTCCTTTGTGTTTGGCTGCACACAATGCAGAATCCGCACGCTCAACCAACCGGCTCATTGTCTCACCCGCCTGAAATTGTGCCACACCCGCCGAAAAAGTGGGCAGCTCCACCGCCTCGATACCACGCACTTGTAGCACCTCACCCAATCGACAGCGCACTTTTTGCAACGCACGCACCGCGCCGTCCTGCGCAGTATTGGGCAACAACACTGCAAATTCTTCATCGGCGTAACGTGCTACCAAATCATGATGCCGGAAAATGGAAAGCACATCATCAGAATAACAGCGCAGCACCTCACCTCCCATCGCATGCCCGCTCAGCTCATTAATGTCCTTAAAATGATCCAGATCTATTAACACCAAGCTTAACGGAAACCCGTGGCGCTGCACGCGACTAACCTCATCCTCCAGACGGCGCATAAAAGCGCGACGATTCGGCAACCGTGTCAAATCATCAGTCAAACTCAGCAAACGCACACGATCCAGTTCTTCGTTGAGCCGTAGGTTGTCATCTTCGATAATGCTGAGATATTCCTTCGCACGAGTAAATTTATCACCCAGCACCCCCTGCCCTGCAATCATTCGCTCCAGAGCCTGCACCAATTCACCGCGTCGTACATCAATATCATCGGCAGTGCTCGCCTGCTGCAAGACAGTCAGCATATCACCGAGTAAACCACCAAATGCCTTGCTTTCAGATACTGCCTCACCCATCTGCGCGACAAAGTCCACATGCAACTTTTGCATTTCTTCACGCTTTCTGTCGAGATGCGCACGATATGCTGCATTGGCTTTGAATTCAGCAATCGACTCATCACTTTGAATAGGCTTTTCGCTGACCGCGCGCGCTTCGTTGGACTTTTCTGGTGACGGCTGGGATGCAGAAGAAATGGGCGTGGCCAGCGGCGGCTGTGGCTGCCCGCCGAAACGCTCAACCACTGGGCTGAGCGCTCGCGCCAAGTCGCGACCACGAAATCCCCCCGACCTCGCCAACTCATCAGTGATAGCCTCTACCGAGTGACTTAATGCACTCAACTCAGAAACAGACAACGGTGGAGTCAAGCGTAGCTGAACCAAACGTAGATGCGTATGCAGGGGCAAGTCTGCCGGTATCAACGAGATGCAAGCTTCCATCATCATCTCTAGAAAACTGGCATAAGCCTCTTCCGTCTTGCGGTGGTCGGCAGATACCGCGAGCAGCATCTGCTCAATGTGCCCATGGATAATCGCCCCCGACGGCGACACCTTCATATCCTCCAATAATCCCAGCACTTTATAAAGCACGGGTGACCCTTGGATATCCCTCTCATTACTGCTCATTACTGCTACCTCTGTACATCAATCGCGCGCACAACGGCATTCTGTTCGTAGTTCGAACTTACTCCAATGCGTAATAACGCCCTCCAAAAACCTGTTAAGCCTGGATAATCTCATCGCAAAATGAACTTTTCGCGGTAGATCTCCCGAATCCAGCAAGCTCCTGACAACACCCGTTTTTTTATTATGACTTATTGTGGTGCTTCGGCAACCCCGCCAAAAAAATCTACCCACGGTTACCACCCAGCACATAAGATACCATAAGGATTCGTCGAAAACCGCATTTATTTGCCCAACCTGTTGGTTTACTGTCATGTTAATTGCTCTGATTTTATTGTGTAAGCCACCTGCCTGTGACATAAACTAACAGGCACATAAAGACAAAGCCAGACGATATACAACCGCTCCCAAACTCGAGGTATTTAACGTGACTATCCCTAAAAATGTAAAACGTATCACTATCAGCAGCATGATACTCATATTTGTTACCATAGCCTGCTTTTTACCCACAGCTCAGGCGGTAATGATCGGCACAGGACAAGTGATGGAATATAACTTGGCACAACAAGATCGGGCGGACATCAAAACCTTGTTGAATCGCACTGAATTGGCCACACAGCTAAAAAATGCTGGTGTTGAGCCTTTACAATTACAAGCCCGCATTGATGCACTTACTGACGAGGAAGCGGCGCTACTGGCCGAGCAGCTGAATCAGCTGCCAGCAGGCAGCGGCATCCTTGGTACCGCCGTGTTTATTTTTCTAGTGCTATTGGCAACGGACATTTTGGGCTATACCGAAATTTTTCCGTTCGTGAAAAAAACCGTTGACCTTAACATTCACTAACACGCCTTCAAGGCATTGCCATACATTACTCAAGTATTTTTTCGCTGGGTTTTCGATAAAATAAAAAAACTACGCCGATTAAAATACTGGCGGTTAACAAGATAGGGCCAGCATATAAAAAAGCCTCCCCATCTTTGGTTCCATGATAATAGAAAGGCTGCTGCCCGAGATATATTGAAAAAACCAAATGCCCAGCAACCTCAACGAAAGAAAGCGAAGAATATTTTTAAAGAAACCAGGGATCACACTCAGGCGATTAACTGCAAAGGCCAAAAGAAAAGGGGCCAATAACCAATTTGCGGCCCCGTTAAGGAGAGTATTTGCTGTAACATAAAAATGCCAAAGCAAGCGTCATTACAGGTGCCCAACAAGGAATATTTTTTCAACTTTATGTTTCATCAAAAAACAGCCTGCTGAAATCATTATAAAACTGGCAACAATTTCTGTATTCAGGTAATAGCTTTCAGATGCTATCGATGGGAATTTAATATATGAGTGTTGCAATATTATGGAACCGCAACCTAAAAATATAAATAGCTATGCTCCGCCAGCCATCCAAGTAATCAATTCTTTTAACTCAGCATTACCATGCTCTGATGCATGCCTTACTATTCCCTTTAATGACAGCCACCTACTCCTTTGGATCCTAATACAGCCTAACAAAAAAACAGACCACAATTCATCCATACAACAATGAGGTTACTCCAAATAATCATTTTTACCGGCAGTATGTGCAGAGAGTGACGATTTCAATTTATTCATGTTTCGCCATACACCTAGCCGAACTCAGTCAAAATACCCCTGATTTCCCGAAAATATTGTGAGTCCGTTTTATCCACTCAACAATTGAGAACGAACGGCTTGAATTACCGACCTCGTTTCAGGCATCACACCACGCCAGTGAAAAAATGATTCCGCAGCCTGCTCTACCAACATACCCAATCCATCCACGGACTTTTCCGCGCCATGCTGCTCTGCCCAGCGCATGAAGGGGGTGGGCAGAGCAGCATACATCATGTCGTAACACCAGGAGTTTTTCGTGCAAACTTCACTAGGCAGAGGCGGAACTTCACCTTGCAGACTGGCGGTCGTGGCATTGATAATGAGGTCGAAACGCCGACCTTCCAGGTCATCGAACCCACTACCAGTAACGAGGCTTTGTTTGCTACCGGAAAGATTGAAGTCGGCAGCCAATTCATGTGCCCGGCTAGCAGTGCGATTCACTATTAACAGTTGGGCGGGAGCCTCGGCTAACAGTGGTTGTAATACCCCTCGTGCTGCGCCACCAGCACCGACCAAGAGAACTCGCTTTCCTGCAATACTTCCACCATGGTTGTGTAGAATATCACGCACCAACCCCACCCCATCGGTATTACGTCCTACCAATACACCATGAGCATCCAACAGCAAGGTATTTACAGCGCCAGCCTGCTTGGCCTCTGCCCCCAGTTTCCCGGCCAGCCTCCAGGCTTCGGTTTTGAAAGGTACAGTAATGTTCAACCCCTTTCCGCCGTTGGCAAAAAAATTACCCGCAGCCTGCCCGAAACCGCCAGGGTCAACCTGAATGGCAGTATATACAATGTGCTGCCCAGTTTGTTTCGCAAAAGCGGCATGGATCTGCGGCGACCGGGAATGACTGATGGGATTGCCCATCACCGCATAGGCATCGGCAGGTTTGTCGAAATCAAACAGGGAAGACATATTTTTACCAGTTTGGACTTCCGTGTCAGGAAAAAATGGCTTTCAACGCAAAGAAGAAAATAATCGACAAAATGGCACCAGCTGGCAAGGTAATAACCCACGACATAAAGATGGTACGCACGACGTTGAGATTCAACGCAGCGATGCCACGCGCCAAGCCTACGCCGAGCACCGCACCCACTAATGTATGCGTGGTGGAAATGGGTAATCCAGAACCCGAAGCAATAACCACGGTGGTCGCTGCGGCCAGGGTCGCGGCAAACCCACGACTTGGCGTCAGTTCGGTAATGCCGGTGCCGATAGTGGCCATAACCTTGTGACCGTAGGTGACCAAACCGATGACGATGCCACTGGCACCCAGCAATAATACCCAGACAGGCAGCGGCGATTTTTGCGCCAGCTCTCCACCACTGCTAACGATACTGATGACGGCGGCCACTGGGCCGATGGCGTTGGCCACATCGTTGGAGCCGTGAGCAAAGGCCATGGCGCAGGCGGTAACGATCATCAATATGCCAAAGATTTTTTCGACATTAGTGAAATGGAAGTCGTCGTCGGCTGCAGGATCAAACGTTAATTTGCTAATAAAGTACTTGCCGATGAACATCACAATCACACCGGTCAGTAATGCGATCATGATGTTTTCGCCGATTCCAAGATGGATACCGACATGTTTCAGCCCCTTCATCAGAGTCACCAGCGCGATAATGAAACCCACCAGAAAAATGTAATAGGGCACATAACGTTTAGCATTTTTGAGAGGGTCAGCAGTTCCCAAGATCAGTTTTTGCACGCTGAAAAACAGCGCATAGGCGATACTGCCGGCCAGCACCGGAGAAACCACCCAGCTGCTGACGATAGTACCGATTTTTCCCCATTTCACTGCATCTACACCGATGCCAACCATGGCAAAACCGACAATGGCACCAACGATGGTGTGCGTGGTGGAAACCGGCCATCCCAAACGTGACGCCACCAACAGCCAGATACCCGCTGCCAGCAGAGAGGCCAACATGCCGTAAACCAGTATCTCGGGTGAGCTTGAAACACTGCTGGTTTCGATGATGCCTTTGCGAATCGTGGCAGTGACCTCCCCGCCCGCCAAAAAGGCTCCGGCAAACTCGAAGAAAACGGCAATGATAATTGCCTGCTTGACGGTGATTGCCTTTGACCCCACCGAAGTGCCCATGGCATTGGCGACATCATTGGCGCCCACACCCCAGGCCATGAAAAAACCGAACACGCAGGCAAGCACGATGAAAATCAAACCGTATTCCATAATCATTTCGCTTACCTGGCTAACATTAATTCAAGACGACTGCCGACCCGTTGTGACAAATCACCAAGATCACCAATCCAGTCGATAATGCGATACAGAAACATAACATCAACCGGGTTAAGCCCATTTTCGATGGCAAACAGCGCAGCACGGATTTTGACTTGAATGGTATCGGTATCGCTTTCGATCTCATCGAGCTTATGAATCATGGCCTCTACGAGTTGTACCTCGTTGCCACGGAAACCAGTTTCCACCAGCTCATCGAGCTCATTGATTGCCTTTTGTGCCTGTGCCGAGGCATCAATAGAGCGCGCAACGAAATCTTTGAGCAGAGGGCCAAAACCAGCCGGAAAACTCATTTCACGCCCCGTGATCAGCCCGGCAATATCTTTGGCCTTGTTGGCAATTTTATCCTGCATAGTGAGCACTTCCAGAAGATCACGACGTGACATGGCCATAAACAGGCTCCTGGGCATATTAAGGCGCAATTCACGCTTCAAATCGTCAGCAGCCCGTTCCAGGCGAGAGACCTCAGCCTGTTGTTTTCGTGCCCCATCCCAGTCTTCGGCCAACGCGGCATCAAAAAAAGGCATGAGCTGCGTGATACAGGCCTGCACGCTTTCCATGTGTTTTTGCAAAGGGCGGATCGGTGAAGCGCCGAACATATTGGAAATGGTGGTGAAAGCCACGGTGACTCCTTTAGATATTATGTTTTATTATATTTTTGTGACAAGTGCTGCCAGCGTTTGCCGGGTTTGTTTATGGCCGGGACACTATGATAGCGCGCCCTGCCTGTTTCGGGAACTCAGGGCCGGGTTTATGTCATAAAATAGTAACATTGCTCAGGTTTAATGCCATTATGCACAGCAGGGGGCAAAAATGAGTGACAGCACAATACTCGTAGTGGAAGACGAGCCGGCGATTCGGGACATGATTGGTATGAGCCTGGAACGTGCCGGTTTTCGCTGGCTGGCCGCAGGCAGCGTGGAGGAAGCTCGCGCTTTGCTGGCGGATAACGCACCAGATTTAATTTTATTGGACTGGATGTTGCCCGGCACCAGTGGTCTGGACTTTGCGCGTCAGCTACGGCGTGACAATAGCAATCGTGACTTGCCAGTAATTATGCTTACGGCACGGGACGCGGAAAATGACATGATTCGTGGCCTGGAGGGTGGTGTGGATGATTATCTCACCAAGCCTTTTTCAACCCGGGAATTGATTGCGCGCATTAAAGCAGTATTGCGGCGCGCAGGGGGAGGGGATGACGCACCAGTCACCATCGGTTCGTTAACGTTGGAGCCTTCTAGCCACCGGGTACGTGCGGGCAAAGAAAAAATTATACTTGGGCCAACAGAATATCGTTTGTTGCAATTTTTCATGCAGCATCCAGAACGTGTGTTTGCCCGCGAACAGCTACTGGATCGGGTGTGGGGCCGTAATGTCTACATTGATGACCGCACCGTCGATGTGCATATTCGCCGACTGCGCAAAGCACTGGAACCCCATCAAGCAGCGGGGCTGATTCAAACCGTACGTGGTGCCGGTTACCGGTTCTCTGTGCAGGATTAATATAAGGCTCAAGTATTGTCTAATCCCTGGATTCGTGAATTATGGCGCATGGCGACGCTGTTTGGCTGTGCGTTGTTTGTGGGTTGGCTACTGGGCATTCCGCATGACATGTTCACCCTAGCCTTGACGATCTATCTTGGCTGGCATCTTTATAATCTCTACCGATTGGAACGCTGGTATTACCGGCGCAAAAAAACCGAGCCACCCAACGCCTCCGGCATCTGGAGTGAAATCTTCGAACATATTTATCAATTGCAGCGCAGTGATCGCCAGCGCAAAAAAAAATTGGCGACAATTCTAACGCGATTCAAAGAAAGTACAGCAGCCATGCCAGATGCTACCGTTGTACTCACCGAAGATGATCACATCGAATGGTTCAACAAGGCAGCCAAACGCTATCTGGGCCTGCAAGCCAAACAAGACATAGGACAACGCATTGACAACCTGATTCGTCATTCACGTTTCAGCGAATTTCTTGCGCATGGTGATTTCTCAGAGCCTCTGGAGATGGTTTCTCCACTGGATGAACAGCACTATCTTGCCTTTCGTGTTGTGCCCTATGGCAATCAGCAAAAATTATTAGTAGTCCGAGACATCAGCCGCATCAAGCGCCTAGAACGCATGCGTAGTGACTTTGTTGCCAATGTGTCGCACGAACTGCGTACGCCGTTAACCGTAGTGTCTGGCTACCTGGAAAACATGGCGACAGATGATAACGAGCAAAACAGCCAGTGGAAAAAGTGCCTGCAACAAATGCAAGGGCAAACACAACGCATGACCCGACTGGTGGAAGACCTGCTGATGTTGTCACGCCTGGAAGATGAAGACAAAACAGTCATACGCGACCCTGTTGCAGTGCCTGCGTTATTATCCTCCTTAATGGAAGACGCACATACGCTTAGCGGTGAAAAACAACATCATATCAACCTGGAAAGTGATGGCAGCCTTTGGCTGCGCGGCAGCGAAAAAGAACTCACCAGCGCATTCTCCAACCTATTATTTAATGCCGTGCAATACACACCAAAACAAGGCCACATTACAGTACGCTGGTACCGCGATGGTAACAATGCCTGCTTTGAAGTACAGGACGATGGTATCGGTATCGGCATTCAACACATGGATAGGTTGACCGAACGATTTTATCGCGTTGACGCCGGACGCTCGCGCGAACATGGAGGAACAGGGTTGGGGCTGGCCATTGTCAAACATGTGCTTGACCGGCATGAGGCGCGGCTGAATATCGAAAGTCAACTCGATAAAGGCAGTGTGTTTCGTTGCATATTTACGCGAACGATATTAATGCAATATGACGAATCATCAAACCGCTGAGACAACAAACACCGTCCTCTGGCCGACACATTGCCGTCACACTACTGTCATTTTTATACGCAATACTAAGCACACACAACAAAACAACATGTGTTTCTGATGAACTGCGTAATTTTAACCCCAGGAGTAGAGAGCAAATGAATACAGCGCATTTTTATATTAAATCAATCACGGGCAAGACAATTATCGGCGCAATTACCGCTAGTGTATTGTTTGCCAACATCGCTTCTGCTGATGCCAAACTGGATGCCGGCCTGGCAGATTATCAACGTGCCAGCGGTGTATCTGGCAACTTATCTAGCGTTGGTTCCGACACCTTAGCCAATCTGATGACACTGTGGGCCGAAGAATTTAAACGGGTATACCCCAATGTCAATATTCAAATTCAAGCCGCAGGTTCATCAACTGCACCTCCCGCACTAACAGAATCAACCGCAGCCATTGGCCCTATGAGCCGCAAGATGAAAAGCAAGGAAATTGCTGCATTTGAAAAACGATTTGGCTATAAACCAACAGCGATTCCTGTCGCAATTGATGCGCTGGCTGTATATGTACACAAAGACAACCCCATAAAGAATATGACTATCGCCGATATTGATGCCATTTTCTCTTCCACCCGCAAATGTGGCGGTAAACAAGATATCCGTAAATGGGGTGACCTAGGCTTAACTGGAACCTGGGCCAATCGCAAAATTCAGATATATGGTCGTAACTCCGTATCCGGCACTTACGGTTATTTCAAGAAAAAGGCACTCTGCAAGGGTGATTACAAAAACAATGTGAATGAACAGCCAGGCTCAGCCTCCGTAGTACAGTCAGTATCCAGCTCGCTCAATGGTATTGGCTACTCAGGGATCGGTTACAAAACATCAGGGGTAAAGTCCATACCACTGGCGAAAAAACCTGGCAAACCTTTTATCGCGGCCACTGCTGAAAACGCCGTCAACAAATCATATCCGCTATCACGCTTCTTATACGTGTATGTAAACAAACACCCCAACAAACCATTGGCCCCGCTGGAACGTGAATTCATCAAGCTGGTACTGTCAAAAGTAGGACAGGAAGTAGTGATGAAAGATGGTTACATTCCACTACCGGCCAAAGTAGCAGAAAAAACACTGGCCAGAATTCAATAACCCTGGAAACCAACTTGGGAACAAAAATGATAAACCCGGATTTCACAATTGGCTGCTTAACGGGTGCATTAACATTTTGATACCTAACATCCTGCAAGCAATCACGCTTGTAGAGTACAAGATATTGATTCGTAGAGTAAATTACAACGTTACGCAGAATTTTCATCTGCCTTCCGAAACGTTTCATCTCGCTATACGGATCCTAATGTGAGTGCGAGCACTTGCAGGATATTAGGTGACAGGTTCAGCGCATCCATGGTGCTTCACAACAGAGAACAAACAATGCACAAATAGAACAAAATTAACCGTAATCCGGGGTCACCAGCTTTGGCCAGCAAAGTAATTTTCCATCCCATTTATTGTCAGTTTGATACAATAACATTTTACGCTAATGGAACATCTTGCCACCATGTTGATCATTATTTCACCCGCCAAGACCCTAGACTACAACTCCCCCATTAAAACAAAGGTTTTCACACAGCCAGAACACCTCGATGATTCCGAAAAATTAATCCACTGCTTGCGTCAGCTGTCATCCCGTAACATTGGTGAATTAATGAACGTCAGCACCAATATTGCCGACCTCAATTTTGACCGTTACAAAACGTGGAACAAAATGTTTACCGAAGAAAATGCCCGGCAAGCGCTATTGGCATTCAAGGGTGATGTTTATACCGGGCTCAATATCGACTCATTTAACAGCAAAGACTTTGGTTTTGCACAAAAGCATTTGCGTATTCTCTCAGGTTTATATGGTTTATTACGCCCACTAGACTTAATGCAGCCCTATCGCTTGGAAATGAGCACAAAGCTGGTAACAGAACGTGGAAAAAATTTGTATGAATTTTGGGGTTCGATCATTACCAAAGGCTTGAATACACAGCTACAAAAAACTCAATCGGATTATTTAATCAATTTGGCCTCGAATGAATATTCTAAAGCAGTCAAATTCAAAGAATTAAATGCGTCAGTAATTACACCTGTCTTTAAAGATTACAAAGACGGAAAATACAAAATAATTGGCATTTATGCCAAAAAAGCTAGGGGTATGCTTAGTCGTTATATTATCAAACACCGGCTAACCGCCCCAGAAGACATCAAAACGTTTAACGACGAAAACTATACATTCGACAAAAACTTATCCCAAGGTAATCTTTGGGTCTTCAGCCGTAAAAATGAATAAAATTGAGTCGAAGCAGTGAGCATTCACGAACCTAACTCGATACGGGTAACATGAACAGGAAATGTTACCAAATACCGCCACTCCTATCCGCCATGCCCGCACAAAAAACCACGAAAAAAATTATATTACTCAGTATTCTGATCGTAATCAGTGCTTGTGCCAGCGGTCCACAAACACAGCAACTGCTCACCACCCCCAATAGCCTTCCCAGCAACATTGAACTCAGCCATACCCCCTTTTTTCCACAAAAACGTTATCAATGCGGCCCAGCAGCACTGGCCACCAGCCTCAAACATTCCGGAGTCGATGTTAACCTCAACTCATTAGTCGATGAAATTTACCTGCCTTCCCGTCTCGGCTCTTTGCAATTGGAAATCATTGCCAGCACCCGCCGCCATAATCGACTGCCCTATCGCATTGAGCCAAACATACACGCGCTGCTCAGCGAAGTCGCCGCAGGCAACCCAGTACTGGTACTACAAAACCTGGGGTTCAGCTGGTCACCACAATGGCATTACGCTGTAGTGATCGGTTTTGACCTAAACCAACACATCATCCTCCTCCGGTCTGGCACAAATGCGCGCCACGTCACCGACATGAACACCTTCGAACTCACCTGGGCACGAAGTCAGTACTGGGGCATTGTGGTGCTATCAGCGGAAGCCTTACCTGCGTCAAGCAATGCCGGACATTATTTGCGCACCATCATCGCATTGGAAAAAACACAAACAAACAATCAGCAATGGCTGACTATTCATACGGCCTACCGCACCGCATTATCACGCTGGCCAAACAATCTCATTGCACAAATGGGACTCGGCAACAGTGCATACCAATTGGCTGACCTGGACACTGCGGCACAAGCATTCCGCAAGGCCACACACAATCACCCCAATGCAGGTGCCGCATACAATAATTTAGCGCAAGTATTATTGGAACAAGGAAAGCTGGACGAAGCCGAAAAACAGGCACAACATGCCGTGACGTTAGCCGGGCCGCATCTGGAAGATTTTCGTGCCACACTCATAGACATCCAACAAGCGAAAGCCAGACCCCATCAACTCTATCGCCCTTTCTGAACTGGTTTGTTTTTCAATCAAATTCCGGGGCAATCATCCAAGTGGAAATTTACAACCGTCACACGCAGACATCAGATTCACTCAAAAGGTAATTTCAACGGGTAAATCCATCGAAGCCCCCATCGTGTGATTGTTTCACACAATGGCTACATCTCAATGCGAAAAGAACAGCGCTATGAATTTGAAACCCTTGTATAAAATCAGCATCTTCAGGCCGTTTAATCTCCCATACCTGGCGGCAAAATATCATATTTCGGAATATCTTCCGGGAAAACAGCCCATTCAGGCGCAGATGAAACATAAATGGCCATCTTTGGAGAAAACTCGTTATTATTATCCAGCGTTGCAGCCGCTACAGAATAAAAATTACCCACAGTTACCTCAGCACACAGCGTTGTACCGCAGTGACTGCAAAATTGATAATTCATATCCTTTCCTGAATCACCGAGTCTGGTGAAGTTTGATGGAGTACCTTTAGTAAACTTGAATTTATCGACTGGCACCCACAATCCAAACCATTTATCTGAGCCGGTATGTGCCTGACATTCCCGACAATAGCAAAATGCTGAATTGATCGGCTCTCCTTCAAAGGTATACTCTACATTCCCACAATTACATTTTCCTTTATACTCTTTCACATTTCCCTCACTATCCTACAAAGACTTCAGCCCCATGCGTGAAAACGCTACTGTTAAATAGGGCATCAAAAATACATTTTCATGAAAAACATTAAAACCATACGCTTTTCTAGCTGCCGGTTTTACTTTGATATTAGAACCCTTTACACCACCATCGACCATCTATCCCCTTACCCCAAGGCCAAGTCAACGGCAAGGGATAAACGCCCTGTGACAGAACAACTATAGATAGTGGTCTTTCTTTCAAAGGCCTTCACAGCAAACCAAAATTGTATTATTTATCCTATGATACGCGATACTTTTCAAGTTCCATTTTTTATTTAAATATCACAAATACACAGATCTCAAGCCGACCTATCAGGAATTACGTTACTGCACCAACTGATTCAAATCGAAAATAGGTAATAAAATCGCCAGAACAATAACCAGCACAATGGCTCCCATGCTCAAAATCAGCAGTGGTTCGAACAAACCCATAAGCCCTGCAATCAGAGTTTCCATTTCACGTTCCTGCCCACCCGCTGCACGCTCCAGCATGTCTTCAAGGTTACCACTGGCTTCACCACTGGCGATGAGATGCACGGTCATTGGCGGAAAATAACCACAAGACTCTAACGCCAAATGAATGCCTGAGCCTTCACGCACACGTTTGGCAGCAGCATCCACTGCTTCGCGCATGGGCAGGTTATTCATTACCTGTGCTGAAATTTTCATACCGTCCAGTACCGGTACTCCGCTGGCCACCAAAATACTGAAGGTACGCGCAAAACGAGCGGTTTCCAGCCCTTTCACCAAGCGCCCTATCAAGGGTGTAACCAACAAAAGCTGGTGAAATCGAAAACGCACAGCATGCGATTTCAGTGAGTACGCGAAGGCCACGCCCGCAATCAACAAAACGAAAAAAATACCCGCGCCATAGTTTTGTACAAACTCACTGCTGGCAATCAAACCCCGAGTCAACGCCGGTAACTCCTGCCCGATGTTTTCAAATACCTGCACAACTTGCGGTACAACATAAGCAAGCAACAAAATCACCACGGCAATCGCCACCACGGTCAACAAAGCAGGATAAATCAGTGCGAGCATCATTTTTTGTGAGAGCTGTTGGCGGGATTCGGTGTAATCCGCCAGACGCTCCAGCACCACTTCCAGGTGTCCAGACTGTTCGCCCGCCGCTACCGTCGAGCGAAACAAGTCTGAAAACACATGAGGAAAATCGGCCAGGGCATCAGCCAGAGCATGACCTTCCATAACTCGGGAACGCACGGCGGCCATCATGCTTTTAAGGCGTGCCTTTTCGGTTTGTTTGGAAACAGTGGCAAGGGTTTCATCGATGGGCATACCGGAGCGCACGAGGGTCGCCCATTGGCGGGTAATCAATGCAAGATCGGTGGAGCTGATGCCGCGCTGAAACAAAGCGCGTTTGCTGCGGGCTTCACGCTGTTGTACGGCCTCGACAGATAACGGAGTAAGCCCCTGTTCGCGCAATTGCTGGCGAATTTGCCGTGCGGCATCGCCTTCCAGCACACCGCTTTTTTCGCGGCCACGCTCATCCAGTGCAGTGTATTCAAATGCGCCCATGGTTCAAGTATCAGGGTCTGATTGCCAGCAACCAGCGACCCGCTCCTAATCTTCCCTCGTTACGCGCAACACTTCTTCGATACTGGTTTCACCAGCCAGTACACGGCGCAAGCCATCGTGCCGAATACCGGAAGAGTGTTGCCGTGCATAACGTTCAATTTCATGTTCGCTGGTGCCATCATGGATCATGCTACGCAAACTGTCATCCACTTCCACCAGCTCATAGATGCCGGTACGCCCACTGTATCCTTGAAAATTGCAATGCTTGCAACCTTCAGCTTTGTAAAATACGGGTGGATTGGCTATGTCTAGTGCAAAGCGTTCACAATCAACGGCATTGACCGTATACGGCTGCCTGCATTCTTTACACAACAAACGCACCAAACGTTGTGCCACCACACCCAGCAAAGTCGATGACAAGAGGAACGGTTCCACACCCATATCACGCAGCCGGGTAACGGCACCCACGGCGCTGTTGGTATGTAAGGTAGATAATACGAGGTGGCCCGTGAGCGATGACTGCACAGCAATTTCCGCTGTTTCCAGGTCACGAATTTCACCCACCATCACTACGTCTGGATCCTGGCGCAGAATCGCACGCAGACCACGGGCAAAGCTCATATCCACCTTTGCATTGACATTGGTTTGGCTGATGCCGTCGAGATCATATTCCACCGGGTCTTCAACAGTCATGATATTGCGTTTGTTATCGTTAAGCTGTGTCAGCACGGCATAAAGCGTGGTGGTTTTACCCGAGCCTGTAGGCCCCGTCACTAGAATAATGCCATGCGGTTTACGGATAATTTTGTCCATATTTTGATGAGTCTGCTTATCCATGCCCAAGTGAGACAAATCCAGACGCCCAGCTTGTTTATCGAGCAAACGCATCACCACACGTTCACCCTGTCCGGTAGGAATGGTGGAAACACGCACGTCCACCGCACGCCCGGCAACGCGCAGGCCGATGCGTCCATCCTGCGGCAGGCGTTTTTCGGCAATGTCCAGCTTCGCCATCACCTTAATACGTGACACCAGCAGAGGGGCCAATACACGACGCGGCGTCAACACTTCACGCAGCATGCCGTCTACACGAAAACGTACCACCAGTCGCGTTTCGTAGGGTTCGATATGGATATCCGAGGCATCTTCCTTGATCGCTTGCGTAAGCAATGCATTGATCAGGCGAATAATTGGCGCGTCGTCTTCGCTTTCCAGCAAGTCTTCCGGCTCGGGTAGAGCTTGCGCAACAGCGAACAGATCGGCTTCATCGTCAAGATCGTCCATCATCTGCATGGCTTCACCCGAATGTTGCTCGTAGGCCTTTTGCAAGCGCGCATCAAACTCATCAGCATCGATGCATTCAAAATGCACTGGGCGTGACAGGAAACGACGTACTTCGGCCAGCGCCATACTGCTCACGCCGGGGCGGATCAACACAACAACATGTTCAGGTGTTTTTTCGCTGACCAACACCCCATTGCGTTTGGCAAAGACGAAAGGCAATGCAGGAAGGGCGGTGGCAACAGGTGCCACACTATCCTCCGGCACAGCTTCGGCTGTGTTGCTATGTGCAATATCGACGACGCTATTCATGGGTGGTATTTACAGGACTGCATATTTAAAATTCGCTATCTTCATCTTCCCAGTCAGAAAATATCGACACAGAATCTTGTTTTGCCGAGGCCGCCCGCTCTTCTTCTGGTGACTTTTTCTGTGGAGAGCGGGTGATAAAGGGGGCCGGCAATTCCAAAAACTCATCCGCTTTAGGCATCATCGGATGTGATTCATCTGACAGTAAACTCACACCATCTTCGTCCAGTTTCAGCTGTTTGGAACGGATAAAATTGTATTTGCTGCGCGTCAACTTAAAGCTGTCTTCTTTGGTGCGCAAAATAGTCGGGCGCAAAAAAATCATCAGATTGGTTTTCACTTTTTTCACCGAGGTATAACGGAACAATGCCCCCAGCAACGGGATATCTCCCAGCAGCGGTACCTTTTGCGTGGTTTCCACCAGATCGTCTCTAATCAGACCACCCAACACCAGCATTTTGCCATCATCCACCAGTACACTGGTTTTAATCGAACGCTCGCTGGTAACAAGATCACCAGCCCCGGCTGCACCACCTACCAGACCATCCACGGTTTGCTCAATATCCAGACGAATGGCATCACCTTCGTTAATTTGTGGCTTCACTTTCAGACGTATACCAATTTGTTTACGCTCGAAAGTGGTAAATGGATTCACTGATGACGATGCCCCGCCCGTATTGGCAAAAGCACCGGTGGGAATTGACAATTCCTGACCAACAAAAATTTCTGCCTCTTCGTTATCCATGGTCACCAAATTAGGTGTGGACAACACGTTGGTCATGCCGTCACCTTCCAGCGCACGAATCAGCCCGGCAAAATTAAAAGTACCACTATTGAATTGACCTAAACCGATACTGACACCAGAGCCGATGGCTGATAGCGCCGCAGCTGTGCCACCCGCACCGGCTGCTGCTGCCCTCGCGGCACCCTGTGCGAGCCCAGAGATGCTGCTGCTACCGCTACCAAAATTAATTGCACCAACGGGGTTATCACCGCCACTGCCATCAAACAACCATTGCACACCCAGTTCAGCAGCTTTGTCTGAGGATACGTCAGCAATGATCGCTTCTACCATCACCTGCGCACGCCGCACATCCAGCTGGGCAATCACGGATTTCAGTGACCGGAATACTGTGGGGGCAGCGGTAATCACCAGTGCATTCGTGCTTTCATCGGCCTGGATATCAAAGGGCTGACGAGATGATGAGGGGGCTGCCGGTTTGGCTTTTTTATCCGTAGAATTTTTGGTTTTGCCTACCCCGGTGAGCACTGGCACCAGATCCTTGGCTTTGGCATAACGTAAATAAATGACATGAGTGTCACCCACCACTTCGGAAGGTGTATCCAGGTGCGAAATAATGGCGCGCAGCTGTAAACGATCAGCACGCTCACCCCCGATTAAAATACTGTTGGTACGTTCATCCGCCACCAACATGGGTTTACTGGCCTTGGGGTTCTTTTTACCTGCCTGCTGCTGCAAGCTAGTGAGCACTCGCACCAAATCCGAGGCCACTGCGTTTTCTAGTGGCACAATTTCAATTTCACCACTGGTAGGTTGGTCAATGCGCTTGATAATTTTCACCAACCGCGCAATATTGGCCGCACGATCAGAAATAATCAGCACGTTGCTTTGCGGGTAAGCTGCAAGATGTCCTTGTGGTGGCACCAAGGGGCGCAGAATAGGTACTAATTGGGCAGCCGTAACATGCTCTATTTCGATCACCCGGGTTACAGCTTCATCGCCCCTGCCAGGATTGCTCGGCACAACAAACGGCATCGCGCTGTGCTTGGCATCGGCATCCGGCACAATTTTGATTGCCTTGCCGCTGGGAACAGCGGTATAGCCATGAACTTCCAGAATGGACAAAAAGACTTTGTAGACTTCGCCTTTGCTCATGGCCCGATTAGAAATCAACGTCACCTTACCCTTAACACGCGGATCAACAATAAAGTCTTTGCCTGTGAATTCCGCAATAGAACTGATTACTGCACGAATGTCAGCTCCTTTGAACGTCAGCGTCGTGGTTTCAGCAGCAAAACCAGGAGAAAGCCACAGTAGTCCAATCATCAACCAGACATAGCTTGATGTCCGCCATCGCCATTCCATTTGTACTCGTTCAATCTTCATCCTGTTCCCCGGCCAACTTGCAGCCTGTTATTAACTTTACTCACATCACTCCACCTGAAAGGCAAAAGATTCCATCACCCCGTTGCGCTCCACATCCAGAGTCACCGAATTTGCTGTGGACAAATCACGCATAATTTCCAATGCTTTGATAGGATTATCCAATGCAACGCCATTGACACCCGTCACCACATCGCCACTTTTCAGCCCAAAGCGTCCCAGCAGTTTTCGATCCTTGCCGGGCCGAATACGATAACCTTTGAGCCTGCCTGTGGTTTTATCTGTCACCGGCGAAGCACTCACCAGATTCATCAATGTCTGCGGCTCACTCATCAATGCATCACGATACTGGCGCAACAAGGCCGCATTATCCGCAGTACCTGCCTGCCTAGTAGTATGAGTGCGTGCCCGTGTAGTTGTAGACACTATGCCACTAACCACCTCATCTTTAGGCAGGCGCAACGTCTCAAGTCGGCCACGATGTTCGAGAATCACCCGGTCTGCATAAATTTCACGCAATACCGCATTACCTGGCAATGTTTGATCAACAGCATAAGCATCCTCCGCACCCTTGCCGTCGGCAATAATGGCGCGCGCTTCAACGGGATCAGAAGACGCCAGTAAACCATGCAGTTTCAGGTTCAATCGAGTATCCGGCGCTTCCGTCGTCTGCGCCACAGGCACTGATGCAATTTTCTGAATTTCACCAAATAAGTGCCACTGGCCAATGCGACTGATATCGGAAGCACGCGGCTGTCCTGTTTTTGCACCAAATTGAGATGACAGATTAGACATTGGCAATGGTTTCGGTGCTTGGCTAGGTAACATCTGCCAAGTCATCTGCGCGAAGCTTTGCGCCAGCAACATAATGAGCAACAACAACACCAGCAAAGGCAAACGCTTATCTGTGCCCACAGCTAGTAACCGCGCCATAAAATTTGCGCTCACATTTTCCCGAAAGGGTGCCCCCCAATCAACCATTACCTTGTCCATTGGTCATGCTATTTTACTACCCTTTTGGTTGCTGGCCAGCACCACTGGCTGAATTCAACAGAATCACCAGTTTTTGGCCTATACAGCGAGATGTCACACATTTTCCTCACCACAAACTTACGGCAACCCCACAAAGCACCCAGCGTAGAAACTGCTTCCTCTTCACAACCTTTATCTTTGAATTTAATGTAGTTTTCATTCTATTCAAGCAACATCACAAACTAACAGCATTTAGTGATGATCACCAGCCCATCGAAAATTACCAACTACCGGATAAAGGCTCAAAGCCAATGAACAGGCTACTACACAATTCTCTCATAATAATCACAGTCCTGCTTTACGGGCGATAGACGCCGGGGCACTCCGGTTTGTTCCGCTGAATCATAATGACAAACCGTTATCTACGGATGAACGCGAACAATTGCAAGACTGAGCTGGAAAGGAATCCAAAAAGGCATGTAATACCCATCGCTTTATGCAAGCCGTAACTTTATCGTACTCACAACTGGCGCCGCCTGCCAAGATAAACCTCGCGCTCTACCCTATGCTATTGTCGAGCTGACACGGCAAAAAAATAGCGAAGTCGTGCTTGAAAAGCGGACAGCTTTGGGTGCGAAACAAATGATTAGACAAAAACAGCCAACAAACGCGACACTCAATGCTCCCGCGTCGCGTGAAACTCAATTTCAGGCCATCGCTCTTTAATCAATTCAAGATTAATCCGTGTTGGCGCTATATAAGTCAAATTACCATCACCATCCACCGCTAAATTATCACTCGCTTTGCGTTTAAAATCATCCAGCATTTTTTCATCGTTACACTCTACCCACCGCGCCGTGGCCACATTGACATTCTCAAAGCGACATTCAACGTTGTACTCGTGTTGCAAGCGATGAGCAACCACATCAAACTGCAGCACACCCACAGCACCAACAATAAGGTCGTTATTATTCATGGGCCGAAATAATTGTGATGCCCCTTCTTCACATAATTCCTGCAAGCCTTTTTGCAAAGCTTTCATCCGTAGCGGATCAAGCAGACGTGCGCGCCGAAACAGCTCCGGTGCAAAATGCGGAATACCGATAAACTTCAGTTCTTCACCTTGCGTGAAAGTATCACCAATCTGGATACTGCCATGATTGTGTAATCCAATGATATCGCCAGAACAAGCGACTTCCACATGCTCACGATCAGAAGCCATAAACGTAATGGCGGTCGGGATTTTTATCTCTCGACCAATCCGCACATGCCTAACTTTCATGCCCTTGCTGTAAGTACCCGAGCAAATACGTAAGAAGGCAATACGATCACGATGCCTTGGATCCATATTGGCCTGAATTTTAAATACAAAACCGGAAAATACTGCCTCATCTGATTTCACTTCACGACTTTTGCTCATGCGCGGTGGTGGTGCCGGCGCAAAATTCACCAACGCATCCAATAATTCCTGTACACCAAAATTATTGATGGCAGATCCGAAATACACTGGTGTGAGCGTGCCCGCTAAAAATGCACCAAGATCAAAACCATGGCTGGCACCACGCACCAATTCTACCTCTTCCCGAAATTCACTCATCATGGGGCCAAACAATTCATCAAGTCGTAAATTATCCAGCCCCTCGATAACCTCACCCGCCTGTATCTTTCCGCCATGGGTCGCGCTGAACAGATGAATATTGTCGCTATACAGATCGTATACACCCTTGAAATTTTTGCCCATACCAATCGGCCAAGTCATCGGTGCACACTGAATCTTCAACACCTCTTCTATTTCGTCCAACAGCTCCAGCGGATCACGACCTTCACGATCCAATTTGTTGATAAAGCTGATGATTGGTGTATCACGCAAACGACACACCTCCATCAATTTTACAGTGCGCTGCTCCACACCTTTGGCACAATCGATCACCATTAAAGCAGAATCGGCTGCCGTTAACGTGCGATAGGTATCCTCCGAAAAATCTTCATGGCCCGGCGTATCTAGCAAATTAATAATTTTGTCCCGATAGGGAAACTGCATGATAGAAGTGGTAACCGAAATACCACGCTCCTGCTCCAACGCCATCCAATCAGAAGTAGCATGGCGCGCCGCCTTACGGCCTTTGACCGTACCGGCTAACTGAATAGCACTGCCAAACAACAGCAGTTTTTCAGTGAGCGTAGTTTTCCCCGCGTCAGGATGAGAAATAATAGCGAAAGCCCGGCGTCGCTGAACTTCTTGCAGGAACTCGGACATAGCTTTAACCTAAATTAATCAGTTGGATTGTAGAAAAAACGACTATGGTGCGAAAGATGAAAGATTTTTTTGGGGTATTTTGAGCAACAGCGCATTCCCCATACGGCGAGAACAGCATGTGCCAAAAAACCTTTTAGATTCTTGCCATAAACGTTCGCAGTAGATCCCGATGGCAAACGTTGACAAAAATGGTGGGCCGTCCGCGACTCGAACGCGGGACCATCGGATTAAAAGTCCGGTGCTCTACCAACTGAGCTAACGGCCCGAAAAAAGGAATGCAAATCATACAGAAATAACGAGGAATAACAAGACAGAGGATCGTATTATTTCAGTAAATAATTGTTCGGCTTGCAACTGCCGCGACTATACAGCATCAAGCCTGCGTAAACTGCTCGGCAGCAATTTCATATCAACCAAACCTGCCACCAGCGCTTTCAAAAAAGAAGCCTCTTCATATACCATTCTATAATATTGCACTTTCATCGTAATTGCACAACCAAACACGATAGCAATCAACGTCAAGAACGACCCAGCCGCCAGCGTGGAGACGCCCGTGATACCCTGTCCAATAGTACACCCCAGAGCCAGCACACCCCCAAACCCCATCAATAAAGCACCGATGAAATGCGCGACAAAATCCTTAAGTGAAACAAACCACTCAAACCTCAAGCTTTTACTCACCAGCGACCATAGAAATGAACCCATAATCACCCCTAGCAATGCCATAATACCGAAAGTGAGCATGGAACGATTCAGGCCACCGCCAACATAAGCAAAAGTTTGCCCCATAGGGTTAATAAAAGTAAATGACTGCGGGCTTAACGGCCGCCCCATAGCTGGCTTACCTTCCTCAGAGTCAGACAACATATCCCACTCACTGTAATAGTCACCGAGACTGTATGGCTCCTCATCCACATTGATTTCCACATTGCTACTCACATACCATCCACCCAACACCACAAGTCCGACAACGATACCACCCAGAACATTGTCACGACTGCGACGAAAATCTACTGATTTAAACACAAATACCAGAATCGCTGACACTAGCACTACACCAATCACCAAACGGGTCAGTAGCGCATTATCAGGATTAAGCAAACTACCAAAATCCTGTGCCACACCAACATCCATGGCCAGGGGACGAATCCAGTCATAAAAGAATAGACTGAACAAAGTTTGATCGGAATCCGGAAAAGGGTTGGTCATATAATAAGCAACCACTGCGATCACCACCAACACTACAACTGATTTAAAATTGCCCCCTCCTATACGAATCAATGTCTTATTACCGCAACCGCTGGCCAAGGTCATGCCTATACCAAATAAAAGGCCACCCAACAGGTTTTCAGCCCAAATAATTTGTGAATTACGGTAAGGCGGGAAAGCACCATCGGCATTAATCAGCCCCATGCTCTCAAGAACGACAACACCCAACATAGCCACCGCAATGGCAAGCAACCAGGCGCGAATCCGTCCCAAATCACCCATATTGACCCAGTCAGAAACAGCTCCCATAGTACAGAAATTAGTTTTATTGGCGACGACACCCAATAGCAGGGCAAGCGCAAAAGTAATCCACAAAAAAACTGTCTCTGCTTCAATAAAGCCTTCAAATATCATACGTCACCCTCCCGTCCCTCTGCTGCCGAATATTTAATACACCATCACTGTTATTACATCAAAAAAACTGATCTCCACGAATACATCAGTTGATTCTAATACTATAACAAGCAACTAGGTTGATTTTTTTATCAAAAATTTCTATCGGGACATCATAAGCACAGTCAAATCCCACCAAGTCTTGCGCCGACAGCATAGACACTAAAGGTTTTATTGGGAAGCTATCTCGAATGAGTTAAATTTTAGACACAAAAAAACCGGGTAATACCCGGTTTTTTTGTGTCATGTAGCAATGAAGCAAACTTATTCTTTAACCGTTGCGACAGCCTCAGCAGTTTCCAGTTCATCGACAGCCAACTCAGGACGATCCACCAACTCAACAATAGCCATGGGCGCATTATCGCCTGAGCGAAAACCACATTTAAGGATACGCAAATAACCACCTGGGCGCGATTGATAACGTGGGCCTAGCTCAACAAACAACTTACTCACCATGTCACGATTGCGGATACGATTAAACACAATGCGACGATTCGCAACCGAGTCCAGCTTTGCGCGAGTAATCAGCGGCTCAACCACACGACGCAATTCCTTAGCCTTGGGCACAGTGGTTTTAATCACTTCATGCTCAAATAGTGATGAGGCCATATTACGAAACATCGCCTTGCGATGACTGCTGTTTCGATTCAATTGCCGACCTGATTGACGATGACGCATGGGACGTTCCTTTAAAAACTCTATTTTTTGCTACAAAATTAATGTACCGAAACTCGGTGACATACACTATTACGTAAGTTCACGCTGCTCTTTCAAGCTGGCAGGCGGCCAATTTTCCAAACGCAATCCTAGTGACAGCCCCTTGGTTGCCAATACACTCTTGATTTCGGTAAGTGATTTTTTACCCAGATTAGGTGTTTTCAACAATTCAACTTCGGTGCATTGGATAAGATCACCAATATAATAAATTTGCTCAGCCTTCAGACAGTTAGCGGAACGCACGGTAAGCTCAAGATCATCGACAGGGCGAAGCAATATTGGATCCACTTCTGGCTCATCAGATTTGGCTGTATCCTCTTCACGGCTTTGCAAATCGACAAAGGTGGATAATTGATCCTGGAGAATAGTTGCTGCAGAACGCACAACTTCCTCGGGATCAAGAGAACCATCAGTCTCCAGTTCAATAATCAATTTATCAAGGTCAGTACGTTGTTCAACTCGCGCACGCTCAACCGTGTATGCCACACGCTCGATTGGACTAAAAGAGGCGTCCAGCTGTAGGCGACCAATCGCACGCCCTTCCTCAGTAGCCCGAGCAGTTGACGCTTCATAACCACGCCCTTTACTGACCTTTAACGTCATTTTTAATGAACCGTTTTTGGTTAAGTGCGCAATAACGTGATCCGGATTCACCAATTCAATATCATGCCCCAAGGTGATATCGGCAGCCGTTATCGGCCCTTCACCCGTTTTTTCCAACCGCAATTCAACTTCATCATGCGAGTGCATACGGAAAGATAACCCCTTGAGGTTAAGCAAGATATCAATCACATCTTCTTGCACACCCTCAATGGTGCTGTATTCATGTAATACGCCTTCAATTTCAGCCTCGACAACGGCACAACCAGAAATCGACGATAGCAAAATACGACGAAGCGCATTGCCAAGCGTATGACCAAAGCCACGCTCCAAAGGTTCCAACGTTACTTTCGCATGGCGCTCAGTATAAACCTGAACGTTGACAATACTTGGCTTCAAAAAATCAGACACTAAACCCTGCATGGATTTTCCTCTATGGCCGTCAGGCACATTGTTTCATAAGCCGACTCATACACGTCCATCACCCTTTGTGATTGACTTGCGCTTCCTGAGTTCGCACTACCAATAAAATTACTTGGAATACAATTCAACAATCAAATGTTCATTGATGTCAGATGACAGTTCCGCACGTTCCGGACGCGATTTGAATACACCTGTAAACTTCTTGGCATCAACTTCAATCCACTCTGCAAACCCGCGTTGATGCGCCATATCCAATGCTGACTGAATGCGCAATTGATTACGACTACCTTCACGTACAGCAATCTCATCCGCAGGATTAACTTGGTATGAAGGAATAGTCACTGTCACCCCATTCACACTGATTGCTTTGTGGCGAACCAACTGGCGCGCTTCACTGCGAGACGCAGCAAAACCCATACGATAAACCACATTATCCAAGCGTGATTCTAACGCCTGTAGCAGATTTTCACCTGTCGCTCCCTTACTACTGTCAGCAGACTTGTAATAAAGACGAAACTGATTCTCCAGAATGCCATAAGTACGACGCATCTTCTGTTTTTCACGCAACTGTGTTGCATAGTCAGAAGTACGGGTACGACGCTGACCATGCTGCCCCGGTGGGAAAGCTCGATTCTCCATCGCGCATTTGCTGCCGTAACATTTCTCACCTTTCAGAAAGAGTTTCTCGCCTTCACGACGACATTGACGACACTTTGGACCTACATATCTAGCCATTCTTCATTTGCTCCAAAAGATACTCCAAACTTATAACGCGCAAACTCAAACGCGACGGCGTTTCGGTGGGCGGCAACCATTGTGCGGAATCGGCGTAACATCAGTAATACTGGTGATGTTAAAGCCATTTGCATTGAGCGCACGAATCGCTGACTCACGACCGGGGCCAGGACCCTTCACGCACACATCAAGATTTTTCATGCCCATTTCCTTGACCATGACCGCAACACGTTCAGCTGCAACTTGCGCCGCGAAAGGTGTACTCTTACGTGAACCGCGGAAACCAGAACCACCAGCAGTGGCCCAAGCCAGTGCGTTGCCCTGGCGATCAGTAACCGTAACAATGGTATTATTGAAGGTCGCATGTACGTGGGCGATACCATCAACCACGTTCTTTTTAACTTTCTTGCGAGTGCGGGGACTTGCCATTCGGATAACCTGTATTAATAAACTATCATTAATGAAAAAATTAGTGTCGCACAGTCGCAGTATTAGCGCCGCCCGAACCTTGCTTAGTTACGTACCATACGTCGGGGACCTTTGCGCGTACGAGCATTCGTACGTGTACGCTGACCGCGCAACGGCAGGCCCCGGCGATGGCGAATTCCACGATAGCAGCCCAGATCCATCAGGCGCTTTATGTTCATAGAAACTTCACGCCGAAGATCACCTTCAACATCAAATTTGCCCACTTCTGCACGCAATAAATCAAGCTCCTGCTCGGTCAAATCCTTGATTTTGGCATCCTCTTTTACACCCGAGGCAGCACAAATTAGCTTGGCACGAGTCAACCCAATACCAAAAATCGCCCTCAACCCAATCACAGTGTGCTTATGCGCTGGAATATTAATACCCGCAATACGAGCCATTCAAACAATCTCCAAAATAACGCCGCAGAAAGCCGGCTATTGTAATCAGTTTTTTACCTATCAGCAAGCTGAAAGTAAAGTATGTAACTGCTCAAGTTGTCTTTAGCTTGTTCGAGCTCCATCGACGCCAAAACAAAGAAAAAGTCACCCTTACACCTATTGACGAGTATCTCTGAACATCGTCATCGGACAAATCAAAAGTGAACAGAATGCGTAAATATCAGCCTTGGCGCTGCTTGTGACGAGGATCAACGCAAATTACGCGAACCACACCTTTGCGGCGTACGATTTTACAGTTGTTACAAATTTTCTTAACCGACGCACGTACTTTCATGATATGTCTCCAAACAGCTAGCGGCCACCGTGGCCCGCCCGCCGGGCTCAGCCCGATTTATTCATTCGCAGCAGATTAAATACCGCTACGGCCATAACCCTTCAAACTGGCCTTTTTCATCAGCCCTTCATACTGGTGTGACATCAAGTGCGCTTGAATTTGAGAAATAAAATCCATCACCACTATCACGATGATCAACAAAGATGTCCCGCCAAAATAAAACGGTACATTCCAGTACACAATCATAAATTCAGGCAACAAACATACTGCTGTTATGTACATCGCACCAATAAGCGTCAACCGCGACATAACGCCATCAATGTATTTTGCCGTATTTTGACCTGGCCGAATACCTGGAATAAATGCACCAGAGCGCTTCAGATTATCAGCGGTATCTTTCGGGTTAAATTGCAATGCAGTATAAAAAAAGCAAAAGAAAATAATCGCCATCGCGTACATAAACACGTAGACCGGTTGTCCAGGCGAAAGTGTTGTCGCTATATCTTTCAGCCAACCCATACCTTCTGTCTGACCGAACCAACTGGCTAGGGTCGCCGGAAATAAAATGATACTTGAAGCAAAAATCGGCGGGATCACGCCTGCCATATTAACTTTCAGTGGCAAATGACTTTTTTGCGCGGCATAAACCTTACGCCCCTGTTGACGTTTAGCGTAATTAACCGTAATACGTCGTTGGCCACGCTCCACAAAAACTACAAAGCCGGTAACCCCAATTGCAAGCACCAACAATATCAATACCAAAAAAGCACTTATTTCACCAATCCGCGCCAACTCTAAGGTACCGCCAATCGCCGAGGGGAGCCCGGCAACGATACCCGCAAAAATGATCAGCGAAATACCATTACCAATGCCTCGCTCGGTTACCTGTTCGCCCAACCACATTAGAAACATCGTGCCAGTGACAAGACTGATAACCGCTGTAAACACAAATGCCGCTCCCGGCATAGGCACTAAGGCCATCCCGCCCACCGTCTGCCCTTGCAAAGCAATGGCAATACCAATCGACTGAAAAGTCGCCAGACCTAACGTGCCGTATCGTGTGTACTGGGTAATTTTACGCCGTCCCGACTCACCTTCTTTTTTCATCTGCTCCAGTTTGGGCACCACCGCAGTTAACAACTGCATAATAATCGAAGCAGAGATATAAGGCATAACGCCTAAAGCAAACAGCGATAAACGACCAAGAGCACCTCCAGAAAACATGTTAAACATGTCAAGGATAGTGCCTTTTTGTTGTTCAAACAGCGTAGCCAGCGCGCCAGGATCAATTCCAGGAACCGGAATAAATGTGCCTATGCGAAACACTACCATCGCCATCAAGACAAACAGCAAGCGCTGCTTAAGTTCGGACAATTTGCCCGAACCCATTGCGCCGAGCATTGATGAGCCTGTTGCTGACACCGGTTTTTAGTCCTCGATTTTTCCGCCAGCGGCTTCAATAGCCGCGCGCGCACCTTTGGTGACACCCAGACCATTTATCGTAACCGCTGTGGTGATTTCACCCGACAAAATAATTTTTACGCGCTTGATCTGCTGGCCCACAATATTGGCAGTCTTCAGTGCAAGCAAATCCACCACATCACCTTCTACCTTAGTCAGCTCATTCAAACGAACTTCCGCAACATAACGTGCTGTGCGCGAAGTGAAGCCTACTTTTGGTAAGCGACGCTGCAGCGGCATCTGTCCACCTTCAAAACCGACTTTGGTAAAACCACCAGATCGGGATTTTTGACCTTTATGGCCACGCCCACCTGTCTTACCCAGGCCAGAGCCAATACCACGCCCCACACGTTTGGCATTTTTCTTAGAACCTTCAGCAGGCTTAAGTGTATTTAGGTACATTTTACGCTTCCTCAACCTTCAACAAGTACGACACCGCATTGATCATCCCACGGTTACACGGTGTATCCTCAACAGAAACCGTCTGATGCATGCGCCGTAAGCCCAATCCCGTCACACACGCCTTATGTGCAGGTAGGCGACCGATTATACTTTTGGTTAATGTAATTTTGACGTGATTAGCCATGACTTACCCCGAAATCTCTTCAACACTTTTACCACGCTTGGCAGCGACAGACTCTGGTGTCGTCATCTCACTCAAGCCCTTGAAAGTTGCTCGAACAACATTGATGGGATTATTTGAACCAATGCATTTTGCAAGCACATCACGCACACCTACAGCCTCAAATACAGCCCGCATAGGCCCCCCAGCAATGATTCCCGTACCTTCAGAGGCTGGCAACATGACTACCTTGGCAGCGCCATGATTACCAATAAGCGGGTACTGCAAGGTGCCACCCTTGAGGTTCACTTTGCGCATATTTTTGCGGGCATCTTCCATAGCTTTTTGAACAGCAACAGGCACCTCACGTGCCTTGCCACGACCAAAGCCAATTTTTCCTTCACCGTCACCGACCACAGTCAGTGCAGTAAAACCAAAAATGCGACCACCCTTTACTACTTTCGCCACTCGGTTGATATTAACCAGCTTCTCAATCAAACCATCGCTGTTAGCTTGTGCATCAAATTTAGCCATGCTAGATACCTTATTCCTGTCTTCTAGATTGTCAAACCGCTTTCACGAGCGGCATCGGCAAGCGCTTTCACGCGGCCATGATATTTGAACCCCGAACGATCAAATGCGACCCGCTCGATACCGGACGCTTTTGCACGCTCCGCAATAAGCTGTCCAATTTTAACAGCCGCTTCAACGTTGCCCGTATGTTTCAAGGCCGACTTTACGTCAACCTCCAATGTTGAGGCGCTAGCTACAACCTTGCCACCATCTGGTGAAATCACCTGCGCATAAGTATGCTGCGCTGTACGATGTATACAGAGGCGATGTGCGCCCAGCTCACGAATTTTGGAGCGTGTGCGCAAGGCACGACGTAAACGACTTTGTCTTTTATTCATTTTGATTGCGCCCCTACTTTTTCTTGGCTTCTTTACGAACAACATGCTCATCCGTGTAACGGACACCCTTGCCTTTATAAGGCTCTGGTGGGCGAAACGCACGAATATTTGCAGCAACCTGCCCGACTTTCTGTTTATCAATACCTTGAACAACGATCTCTGTTTGGCTCGGCGTTTCGATAGTAATGCCCTCTGGCACATCAAATTCCACCGGATGTGAAAAGCCTAACGAAAGGTTCAGCTTTTTACCTTGTGCCTGAGCACGATACCCCACACCAACCAGTGTCAGCTTTTTCATAAACCCCTGCGACACGCCCGTGACCATATTATTCAATAAGGCTCGTGTGGTACCAGCCAATGCGTTCGAGCTTTGCTCACTATTGCGAGCGGCAAAAGTCAGAAAGGAATCCTGTTGATTTATTTCAACAGCTGAATGAATTTCGTGGATCAATTCACCCTTCGCGCCTTTAACCTTGGCCAACTGACCATTTAGGGTTACTTCAACGCCAGAAGGTATGGCTACCGGATTATTTGCAACACGTGACATTGTTCTCCCCCCCTTATGCGACGTAGCAGATGACTTCACCACCGTGGCCCGCTTTACGCGCAGCACGATCTGTCATCAAACCTTTCGAGGTAGATACAACGGCTACGCCCAACCCGTTCATCACAGACGGCAATTCACCTTTACCTTTATACACACGTAAACCAGGGCGACTTACTCGCTTAATCATATCGATAACTGGTTTGCCTTCATAATACTTGAGAGCAATTTCTACCACCGGCTTACCATCGATATCCTGTGTATTAACACCTGTAATATAACCTTCTTCCACCAACAAATTCGCAATAGCGATTTTCTTTTTGGACGAAGGCATTATCACAGTCAGCTTACCTGCCGACAGCGCATTACGAATACGCGTCAGCATGTCCGCGATTGGATCAGTCATGCTCATACCATAAACTCCTGAAATTCCCGTTTTGCAAAGCTGTCTACGGGTGAAACCTTACGTTACTACTATAAAATATTACCAACTGGCCTTAACAAGGCCGGGAATATCCCCGCGCATAGCTGCCTCGCGCAACTTGGTGCGCGACAACCCAAATTTCCGATAATAACCATGTGGCCTGCCAGTTTCACGGCACCGATTCCGCTGACGACAAGGACTAGCATTGCGAGGCAAGGATTGAAACTTGCGTTGTGCCTCTTCTTTATCTTCGGCGCTCAGGCTCGGATCTTTCAATTTCGCCTTTAATTCTGCACGTATCGTTGCGTATTTTGCAACAGTACGCGCACGCTTCAATTCGCGATTAATAATCGATTGTTTTGCCATACCGGTATCTCTACTTTACTTTTTGAGCGGAAGATTAAAAGCGGTCAACAATGCACGCGCTTCGTCATCTGTCTTTGCGCTGGTGGTGAAGGTGATATCCATACCCCGAATCGCATCAATTTTATCGTAGTCAATTTCAGGGAAAATTATCTGCTCTTGAATTCCCATGCTGTAATTACCACGACCATCAAAAGCATTTGGCTTTAATCCACGAAAGTCTCTAATACGGGGAATCGCAATGCTCACCAAACGATCCATAAAATCATACATGCGCTCACGACGCAGGGTTACTTTGCAGCCAATTGGCCAACCTTCACGCACCTTAAAACCGGCGACTGACAAACGCGCATGATTAACCACTGGCTTTTGCCCGGCAATTCGCGTCATGTCATCAACTGCATGTTGGATAATTTTTTTGTCGCCAATCGCCTCGCCTAATCCCATGTTCAATGTGATTTTTTCCAGCTTTGGCACTTCCATCACGCTCTTGAACCCAAACTGCTTCTTAAGCTGATCGACCACAGTTTCTTTGTAATATTCTCTTAAACGGGACATGACTTTTCTTGCGTCCTTCCTATTAAACTTTCTTAAATGTCTACAACTTCGTTGTCAGACTTAAAAAACCGTACCTTATTGCCATCTTTCAATATTCTGATGCCAACACGGTCACCCTTACCCTTCACCGGGTTAAATAAAGCAACATTGGAAATATGCAATGGCATTTCTTTCTCGATAATACCGCCACTCTCTCCTGCGTTAGGATTTGCCTTAACATGTTTTTTTGCCATGTTGCAGCTTTCAACCAGAACACGATTATCTGTCGTTATTTTCAGAACAGCGCCCCGCTTGCCTCTATCCTTACCTGTGGTAATGATAACTTCATCGCCTTTTTTGATCTTACGCATCGTGATTCTCTTTCTTAACGTCTTTATAGAATGCTGACAAAACTTTCATCAAAATTTATCATCCAACACCTAGCTACAAAACTTCTGGAGCCAATGAAATAATTTTCATAAAACGCTCACTACGCAACTCTCGTGTTACTGGGCCAAAAATACGAGTCCCAATCGGCTGCAAGTTAGCGTTCAATAATACTGCGGCATTACCATCAAAGCGAATCAATGAACCATCTGGGCGTCGCACGCCTTTGGCGGTACGCACTACAACAGCGTTATACACTTCACCTTTCTTAACCTTCCCGCGCGGGATAGCCTCTTTGATGCTCACTTTGATAATGTCACCAATGCCGGCATAACGGCGCTTAGAGCCACCCAACACTTTGATACACATCAGGCGACGCGCACCACTATTGTCAGCCACATCTAATACCGTCTGCATCTGAATCATCGAAATATCTCCGCCAAACTGCGCACGAAACCACCGGGGGCCGGCGGATAAGGGGCGCGCATCATATCACTAAAATGCGCGAAGCCCAAATATTTATCGCTTTGGGCTTCGCGTGAAACTATTTGTTCGCCGCCCATAAAAACTGCTTCATTGGGCGTAAAAAACAGGAGCTAAACGCTAGTTTGCTCGCTTGAGAATTTCTACCAATTTCCAAGATTTTGTCCGGGAAATGGGACGACACTCACTAATTGTAACTTCGTCACCCTCATTACAGGCATTTTCTTCATCATGCACATGCAGCTTGGTAGAGCGACGAATATATTTACCGTAAAGAGGGTGCTTAACTCGACGCTCCACCAGTACCGTAATAGTTCGATCCATTTTATTACTGATCACACGGCCTGATTCCGTCCGGATAGTTTTGCTTTCACTCATTCTGCGTCACCCGCACTTTTTTCATTCAGCTTTTGTTCTTTAATAATGGTCAAAACCCGCGCCACATCCCGGCGTACACCTTTCATGCGCGCCGAGTTGTTCAGCTGACCAGTACCCTTTTGCATACGCAGATTAAACTGTTCGCGCAACAATCCATTGAGCTCTTCTTTCAATTGAGCTTCACTTTTACTTCTTAGTTCTTTTACATCCATCACATCACCGTCCGAGTCACAAATGACGTTGCCACAGGAAGTTTAGCGGCGGCTAACTGAAACGCTTCGCGCGCCAGCTCCTCACTCACTCCTTCCATTTCAAATAACATTCGCCCTGGCTGGATTTGGGCAACCCAGTATTCCACGCCGCCCTTACCTTTACCCATACGCACCTCTAGGGGCTTTTTAGTAATTGGTTTATCGGGAAACACACGAATCCAAATCTTACCACCACGTTTAATGTGACGCGTCATGGCACGGCGACTAGCTTCAATCTGGCGGGCTGTAATCCGACCACGACCTATGGCCTTTAAACCAAACTCACCAAAACTAACATCGCTGCCACGGAAAGCAAGCCCACGATTACGACCCTTCATCTGTTTGCGAAATTTAGTTCGCTTCGGCTGTAACATCTTTCTTACTCCCTAACAGCTAGCTGGCAGCTTTTTCAGTAACGACCGGCTTTTGACTTTGACCTTCATCAAAAATTTCGCCCTTAAACACCCATACTTTTACGCCAATGATGCCGTAAGTAGTGTGGGCTTCAATAGTGCCATAATCAATATCCGCTCGCAGCGTATGCAATGGCACACGACCCTCGTGATACCATTCAGCCCGTGCGATATCGGCACCATTTAAACGGCCAGCAACACGAATCTTAATGCCCTGTGCGCCCAAGCGCATGGCATTTTGCACGGCACGCTTCATGGCCCGACGAAACATAATACGACGTTCCAACTGCTGCGCAACATTTTCGGCAACCAAGGCCGCATCCAGCTCCGGCTTGCGGATTTCTTCGATATTTATACTCACTGGAATACCCATCATGCCGGTAACAGCTTTGCGTAAACGTTCAACATCCTCACCCTTTTTACCAATAACGATACCTGGGCGTGCGGTGTGAATAGTGATACGCGCATTGTTTGCTGGGCGTTCGATTTGTACACGGCTGACCGATGCACTCTTCAGTTTTTTCTTGATAAAATCACGAACCTTCAGATCCATATTCAGGGTATCTGCAAAATTCTTGGAATCTGCGTACCACTTGGACGTCCAGTCTTTGACAATTCCCAGGCGAATACCCGTTGGATGTACTTTTTGACCCATTACAGACCCCTTCCCTTAATTAACTGTTAACTATCACTGACTGTCACAGTAATGTGACTATGACGTTTTAGAATCCGCACACCGCGACCTTTAGCACGAGCGCGCATGCGCTTGTGTGTTGGCCCTTCGTCAACGAAGACTGTAGAAATTTTCAACTCATCAATATCCGCACCTTCATTGTGCTCAGCATTGGCAATGGCGGATTCCAATACTTTCTTCACCAAATGCGCAGCTTTTTTCGGGCTAAAGGTCAAAACTTGTAACGCTTTTTCAACCTGTAACCCACGGATCTGATCAGCAATCAGGCGCCCTTTCTGCGCCGACAACGGTGCATTGGATAATTTTGCGCTTACTTCCATATCAATACCCCCTAGCGGCTTTTCTTATCCGCCGCGTGACCTTTGTAGGTACGGGTCGGAGCAAATTCACCGAGTTTGTAACCCACCATATCTTCAGTGATAAACACCGGCATATGCTGACGGCCATTATGCACGGCAATAGTTAACCCCAACATATCGGGGAGAACCATTGAACGACGCGACCAGGTTTTAATTGGTTTTCTGCTGTTGGCCTCTGCTGCTACTTTCACCTTTTTAGCAAGGTGTAAATCAACAAAAGGTCCTTTGCGAATTGAACGTGGCACGATCCTGCCTCTCTTCTCGGTATTATAAATAAATGTTTAAATTATTTAGACTTACGACGGCGCACAATCATGCCATCAGTACGTTTATTACTGCGGGTCTTGTAACCTTTGGTCGGCGTTCCCCAAGGAGACACTGGATGACGGCCTCCAGAAGTACGTCCCTCACCACCACCATGTGGGTGATCAACCGGGTTCATGGCAACACCGCGAACAGTCGGGCGCACGCCACGCCAGCGCGATGCGCCAGCCTTACCCAGTTTGCGCAGACTGTGTTCACTGTTGCCCACTTCTCCGATGACCGCACGACACTCCGTATGGATTTTGCGCATTTCACCTGAACGTAAACGCAGCGTGACGTATTCACCTTCACGCGCAATCAATTGGGCTGAGGCACCAGCACTGCGAATCATCTGCGCACCCTTGCCAGGCTTCATTTCAATACAATGTACCGTGGCACCCACGGGAATACTGCGCAACGCCAAGCAATTACCGGGTTTAATCGGGGCATCATTACCTGAAATAATTTCCGAGCCCGCCTGCACACCCTTGGGGGCAATAATATAACGGCGCTCACCATCAGCAAACAACAGCAAAGCAATATGTGCGCTACGATTCGGATCATATTCCAAGCGTTCAACGCGGGCTGGAATACCATCCTTGTCGTTACGTTTGAAATCAATAACACGGTAATGCTGCTTGTGACCACCACCACGATGGCGCGTAGTAATACGCCCCTGATTATTACGTCCGCCACTACGAGATTTACTCTCCAGCAGTGCCGCATGTGGTTCACCCTTATGTAACTCAGGCGTACTGATCTGAACTACAAACCGGCGCCCAGGTGATGTCGGTTTCGCTTTTAAAATTGCCATGCCTAAAACTCCAAATACTTATCGTTACTTATTCGCCGCCAACAAAGTCGATAGTTTGACCTGCTTTCACGCGCACGTAGGCTTTTTTCCAGTTTTTACGTTGGCCCACACGATGCCCTGTGCGTTTGGTTTTACCTTTCACGTTAACAACGCGAACCGTATCCACTTCCACCTCGAACAATTTCTCTACGGCCTGTTTTACTTCAGGCTTGCTTGCAGTCGTGGCAACTCGGAAAATATACTGATTACTAGACTCACCTACAATCGCACCTTTTTCCGTAACATGCGGGCCCAGCAAAATATTCATGATGCGTTGATCATTCATGCCAGCATCTCCTCAATTTTTTGCACCGCACCCACTGTCATGACGACATTAGCACTACCCACCAGACTAACGGGATTTATTTCACTCGCTTCCAAGACATCAACTTTGTGCAGATTGCGCGCAGAAAGATATAGGTTCTGGTCAGCAACATCTGTAATAATCACGCCACTTTTAAATTTGATAGCTGCTAACTTTTCAACCAGCTCTTTGGTCTTAGGCGCATCAAGGCTAAACGCATCGACAATAGTAACTCGTTCCTGCCTTATCAACTCGGACAAAATAGAACGCATCGCACTACGATACATTTTTTTATTCACTTTTTGCGAATGATCCTGTGGAGTCAATGCAAAAGTATGGCCGCCAGAACGCCAGATCGGGCTGCGAATCGTACCAGCTCGTGCACGACCTGTACCTTTTTGGCGCCATGGTTTAGCACCACCACCACGAACCGCAGAACGGCTCTTGCTGGCACGAGTGCCACTACGCCCTCCTGCCAAATACGCGGTAACCACTTGATGAACCAACGGCTCGTTAAAGTCACGAGCAAACGTGCCATCAGAAAGCTCTACTTTTTCAGTAGAAACATCACCCGTCGCTGTCGTTAATTTTAATTCCATGCTTCAGCCTCTCACTTCGTCTTGATCGCCGGACTTACTAATAAATTACCGCCCTTTGCACCAGGAACAGCACCTTTGACAAGCAACAAATTACGTTCTGCATCCACCCGCACTACTTCTAGGTTCTGATTCGTGGTTCGCGCATTACCCATATGACCTGCCATTTTTTTGCCCTTGAAGACATGGCCAGGGTTTTGCCCTAAACCAATAGAGCCTGGTGCGCGATGAGAAATCGAGTTACCGTGAGTGGCATCTTGCATAGCAAAATTGTAACGCTTAATGACACCCGCAAAACCTTTACCAATGCTGGTACCCACCACATCAACCTTTTGACCTTCGGTGAAAATATTCACGTTTATCGTGCTACCAGTTTCCAGCTCTTCACCTTCGCCATCACTCAAACGAAATTCCCACATACCGCGACCTGCTTCCACACCTGATTTAGCAAAGTGCCCAGCGGCCGCTTTATTTACCCGCGAAGGGCGGCGGCTACCTGTTGTTACCTGTACCGCACGATACCCATCCGTCTCCAGTGTTTTCAACTGCGAAATACGGTTTGGTTCCACTTCAATTACGGTCACAGGAATCGATACACCGTCTTCTGTGAAGATGCGGGTCATTCCCGCTTTGCGGCCGACAATTCCAATGGTCATCTTAATTTCCTCTACCGTGTGCCAACTGACTCAGTCGAACACATCATTTATAGCTTTTCGAAAAATCTTCTATTATCTGCTTCTAGGCAGTGCAACTAGCCCAATTTGATTTGAACATCAACACCAGCAGCCAAATCAAGCTTCATCAATGCATCAACAGTCTTATCAGTCGGATCTACAATATCCAACAAACGTTTATGCGTGCGCAATTCATACTGGTCACGCGCATCTTTATTAACGTGCGGCGAGGTCAGTACCGTCCAACGCTCTTTGCGTGTCGGCAACGGAATTGGGCCACGAATTTGAGCGCCGGTACGCTTGGCAGTTTCTACAATTTCTAATGCAGATTGATCAATCAATCGATGATCAAAAGCCTTTAAGCGGATGCGAATTCTTTGTCCAGCTGCCATGTCTATAACCTTTAAAATTCAGTAAAAAGATGAAAGATACCAAGAGAAGCACATTACTGCTGAGCTTCTCCCTTTCTCTTTGCTTTGCCGTTAGTCAATAATCTTTGCGACCACACCCGCGCCCACAGTACGACCACCTTCGCGAATAGCGAAACGGAGTCCTTCTTCCATGGCTATCGGGCCAATCAGCTTTACTTTCATGTTCACATTGTCAC